>Ga0335085_10000779_pt1 | contig 80641 bp, 54 predicted proteins | sample Lox_Sample_45_FD_206712 | JGI IMG/M metagenome (GOLD analysis project Ga0335085, IMG submission 206712) | Soil microbial communities from Loxahatchee National Wildlife Refuge, Florida, United States - Lox_Sample_4.5 | ecosystem: Environmental > Terrestrial > Soil > Wetlands | place: USA... | reverse complement strand
GACCTAACTTGGGAGACGCCGCGCCAGCGGCTTACTTCAAACGGCTCTATCGTCAGTGCTCCGAGCTCACACGACGCCATCGTCCCAATTCACTCCTCGGAGCACCGACGATAGAGACCTAACGTTAATCTTCCACCTCCACTCGGCGGCTGGATGACTTTGCGTGAGTAGCGCCACGTCCCTCTCTCAATCCCGCACCGAGCGGCAGACCAAGCGTCCTCCGATGTAAAGCGGCAGGGCCTATCGGATTGACCTTCGATAAAGGCTAGTCCACGTGCGTCGCATGAGGCCTTGCCGTCTCCTACAACCGGCGCTGACAAACAATCAACTCCCGACCGGCTGCTCAGGAAACTCTCAACACGAGTAGCGTAGCATCATCGCGGAAATTTCCGCCGCAGTATGCGGTGACTTGCTGCATAACTGCTCGCTGGGTATCCAGCGCGCTTCCATTGCGAGCGCGCGCAGCCTCAAGGAGCCGTTGCTCGCCAAATTCTTCCAACCGAGTATTTTCCGCCTCCGTGACGCCGTCTGTGGAGAGGAGCAGTTTGTCGCCTCGTTCTAGCTGCACAGTGGAATCCTGATAAATCCAATCAGGCAGCACTCCAAGAGCGGCCCCACTGCCACGCAGTAACTCAGCAGCGCCGTTGCCTCGGATCAGCAACCCGGGGCAATGGCCCGCGTTTTCGTAGATCAGCGTTCGTTGGTCCGCGTCCAGAACGGCATAAAAGAAAGTGACGAATTTCCCGGAGGCCAGGTTCGCACTCAGAAATTTGTTCAGCTTCGTGCACACAGCCTGCGGGGACGCGTCTGCGCTCGCGAAGGCACGAAAGGACGCCTGCAGGTTGGCCATGAGCAAGGCGGCTGTGATTCCCTTCCCCGCGACATCGCCGATGCAAATCCCGAGCCGCTTCTCATCGAGCGCAATGACGTCGAAATAATCACCCCCGACTTCGCGTGCGGGCTGCCAAGCTCCCGAGATTTGCACACCCGCAAGTTGCGGCAGCACATTGACCAGCAACATCTGCTGAATTTCGCGCGCCCGCTTAAGTTCCTCCTCCTGCTGCCGCAGGGCGATCGTTCCTTTCTCGACCGTCTGCTGGAGAAGTTCGTTTCGTTCCTGCAGTTTCTGATGGTATTGGTCCACCATTAACATAATTGCACTGGTGACCACGACCACTACAACGACTAGCCACCCGACCCGCCGAAACACCGTCCAGAATGGCTCCCGGTCTATCCCGGTCCATTGCAAAATGAGAACCAACCCAACCGAGCAGACAAACCCGAGCGCGATCTGCACGGGAAAGAACAGCACCCAATTCCACGGAAACGCACGCATTGCGTACACCCGGCGACAAGCCCAGGCGAGCGGTATGAGGAGGTTTCCCACCGTCAGACTTGCGAGAAGTATGACGAGCAACGACGCCCTTTGGCCGAGAGATGCCAGAACGGCGTAGGTGACAAAGGCCGCGAAGAGGATCACCTGCTCGCTTTTCCTCAACACGCGTAGCGAGGGAAAAAGCTTCTTGAAAGCGACGGCCAGCTTGCTCACGTCTGCCTCGTACGATCCCGCTTTGAATCAAAGCCAACAGGACCACTGAGTTATATCACGGTTACAAAGAACTCCTGAGTAGTCGGCTAGTGTTTACCGATCCTACCGCGGTTAACCGAGATTGATCGGTTGACTCCGTGCCCGGAGACTACCGCCGGCGCATTGCCAGCTGACGATGTGCGAGCCGGTATAGGAACACGGAGACTCAGACGGAGTCACTCTACCGAGGGAGGTCCTGCAATTTTCGACGTCTCACAACTCACTTATAATAAGTCGCTTACAAGGATCCTGAGTTTGAAAAGTGCGCATTTCGCGCAGTCGCTTTGGCGCGGTCTGCGATTGGCCTTCGGATTCTCCAAGCAACCGCCCGATTCAGCGATGGACAGTACCGGCAGACTCCGCCACCGCCTTCATCATCGCGTTCAGCTTGTCCCAATTCTGTTCCACGAAAGCAATATTCTCGGGGGAGACGGCGGGCGGATAATCCTTGATCTGGCCCTGCTTCTTCATGCCGACCGCCATCTCGGCGCCGGTCAGCGTGCCGCCCATCACCACGAAATCGCGGGTGGAGAGGCCGGCGTTCTTGATGGCGCCTGTCACCTCCGGATACTTCTCGGTGGTCTTCACTGCGGCGTCGATGGTGGTGGCGTCCGACTGCGATTCCAGTTGCTGCTCGAGCTCTGGATTGTCGTGCATGAGCTTGACGATCGCCTTGGAAGCCGCAACGTACTTGTTCACGTTATCCATGGTGAGGCGGAAGTCGCGGTACTCCTTGGTGTCCGCGGCGCTCGGGCCCTGAGGCGGCCCGTTCCGGCGCGTCTGGGCCTCTTGGGCCGCGGAGTTCTTCTGGGGTGCGCGGGCCGCCGCGCCGGAGGTCAGGCAAAGCAGCAGACCGAGGGCCGCAGCGTTCTTCACGGTTGGCATCAGGATTGGCTTGGGGATGGCAAAGATCAAAGGGCTACTCCTTGCGCGCGGCAGACCTCAGTAGTACGTCCACCAGCGAGATGGGCAAGCCCACCACGTTGAAATAGCAACCGGCGATGCGTCTCACGAAGCGCGAGGCTCGTCCCTGGATGGCGTAGGCTCCCGCCTTGTCGAGCGGCTCGCCGCTGGCCACGTAGTCGCGGATCTCGGCCTCAGTGAGCCGCCGGAACCACACTTGGGTGGTCGCGTGCCTCACCGCCAGACACTGGCGCGGGGCCTGCGCCAGGCAGATGCCCGTCAGGACCTGATGGGAGCGGCCTGAGAGCATTCTCAGCATACGAGATGCGTCGGCGCTGCCCAGAGGTTTGCCGAGAATATGGCCGCGCGTTACGACGGCGGTGTCCGCGCCCAGGACCAGGCTGCCGGCCGGCGACCCGGCAGCGACCTCCAGCGCTTTCTCTTTAGCCAGGCGGCGCACGAAATGCTCCGGCGTCTCGCGCGGGAGAACATCTTCCGGCACCGAGCTGGGACGGATATCGAATTCGTAGCCTGCCTGGCAGAGAATTTCCTGCCGGCGCGGAGAGCTGGAGCCGAGAATGAGCCGCATCGAAATCGGATTATCGCACGGGCGGCGGGCTGACGCGAATGGCCACAGCGATGTCGCGGCGGGTGTGCTGCCGGGCTCGTTAGCGGCGTCAAGCCGCCACCAGCTTAACGGTCACGGTGCCGATCGACATCGCACTATGTGGGCTGCGGCCGGTGTGCTACACTGACGTTCCCAAGAGAAGAAAACGGACAGCGCATGGAAGAAGTCGGCAAGATTCTGCCTCGGTTTCTCAAGCAACAGGTTGGCGGCGAGCGCGCTCCGGTACTCGAGCTGCTGGCGGGCCTATGGCCGAGCGTGGCGGGAAAATGCATGGCCGGGCAGGCGCGGCCTTTCGCCTTCCGGGAAGGCACCCTGACGCTCGTCACCTCCAGCGACTGCTGGGCCGTCCAGCTTCGCGGGCTGCAGGAGGAGATTCGCCGCACGGTCAACGGAGCGCTGGGCCGGCCGCTAGTGAAGCAGGTGAGGGTCAAGCTCGCTCCCGATGCGGGGGCGGAGCGGGGCGACGCTCCGATCCGGCCGAAGATCTTCCTCGAGCGCCCGCCCGAGCTGCCCGGCTGGCCTGAGACGAAGACGGAATCGGACCCCGGGTCGGCGCTTGACCCCGAAGTCCAGGCGGTGCTGGCGCGCTCGTTCGCCAAATACTTCGGACGGCGGCCCGCCAAGGTGCAATAGTCATTTGTTGAAGAAGGAGCGCTTGCCAGCAGATCAAGATGGCTCTGACCGAGAAAGAAGTCCGATACGTCGCCGAACTGGCGCACCTCAAGCTCACCGAGGACGAGGTCCGCGAGTTTCTGCCGCAACTCGATTCGGTTTTGGAGTACATGGCCAAACTGAACGAACTCGATATCAAGAACGTCGAGCCCATGGCCCAGGTGCTGGCGCAGGGCTCGGCCGCCTTCGCCCTGCGTCCTGACAGCGAGCGCAAGACCTTCTCTTCCGACGAAGCCCTCAGCAACGCCCCCGAGCGCGGCGACGGTCTGTTCAAAGTGCCGCGCGTGATCGAGCGGGAGTGACCCTCCGCCGGCTCCTTCGCCCACTGATACGATGGACCTCACCACTCTGACCCTCACCGAAATTCGCGACCTGCTCCGCCGCAAAGACGTGTCGGCCACCGAGCTGGTGCGGGCCCACCTGGAGCGCATCGAGCGCGTGGACGGCGAGGTGCGTTCTTACCTGACGATCTCCCCCGAGCGTGCCCTGGGGCAGGCGCTCCGCGTCGATCAGGCGATCGCGGCGGGCGAGAGCCTGGGACCGCTGGCGGGCGTGCCCACGGCCGTGAAGGACGTGATCCTGACGCGCGGCGTCCGCACCACTTGCGGTTCCAGGATCCTGGAGCGCTTCATCGCGCCCTACGACGCCACCGCCGTCGTCCGTTTGGAAGCGGCCGGAGCCTGCGTGCTGGGCAAGACGAACTGCGACGAGTTCGCCATGGGGTCTTCCACGGAGAACTCCGGTTTCCATCCCACGCGAAACCCGCACGACCTCACGCGCGTGCCGGGTGGCTCGAGCGGCGGCTCGGCCGCGGCCGTAGCCGCCAACCTGGCCACCGTCTCGCTCGGCTCCGACACCGGCGGGTCGATTCGCCAGCCCGCCTCCTTCTGCGGCGTGGTGGGCCTGATGGGCACCTACGGACGCGTCTCGCGATTCGGGCTGGTGGCCTTCGCTTCTTCGCTCGATCACATCGGCCCTTTCGGACGCTCGGTGCGCGACGTAGCGGCGGTGATGAAGGTGATCGCCGGGCGCGATCCGAGCGATTCCACCTCCGCCGAAGTTCCGGTGCCCGACTACGAGGCGGAGATGGAGAAGGACGCGACCGGGATCAGGATCGGCGTGCCGCGCGAGTACTTCGCGGGCTTGGCCCCTGAGATCGGCGGCAACATTGAAAAGGGAATCGCCGTGCTCGAGAAGCTCGGCTGCCGGATCGTCTCCGTCAGCCTGCCGCACACGGACTACGCCATCGCCTGCTACTACATCATCGCCACCGCCGAAGCGAGCTCTAATCTGGCGCGCTACGACGGTGTCCGCTATGGCCTGCGCGCGCCCGAGTACAGCGATCTGCACGACATGTACGAAAAGACGCGCGACGCCGGCTTCGGGGCCGAAGTAAAGCGGCGCATCATGCTGGGCACCTACGCGCTCAGCTCCGGCTACTACGACGCCTACTACCTGAAAGCCCAGAAGGTGCGGTCGCTGCTGGCTCGCGATTTCACCGAGGCCTTCAAGGAAGTGGACGTGATCGTGACCCCCACGTCGCCGGTGCCTGCCTTCAAGATCGGCGAGCGCACCAACGATCCCCTGCAGATGTATCTGGCCGACATTTACACCGTCACGGCCGATCTGGTGGGCGTCCCGGGCATCAGCGTGCCCTGCGGCAAGACGAAGGGTGACGACACCCGTAACGAGCCACCGTTGCCGATCGGCATGCAGCTCTTCGCCCGGCACTTCGACGAGTCGCGCCTGCTCCAGGTGGCTCACCTCTTCGAGAGGGCAGGAGGCTTCGCCTCCTAGGCCGCCGGGCTCCGCGGCGCCTCGTACGATTCCGCACAGTCGCATCTCAAGAGCGAACAGTGCCGCACTCCCGCGGCACGCCTCGATCACCTCCAAGTCTATGCAGTTCAGATGCTTGGCATTTCGGGCGGACCGGCAGCGGACGTGCCTGAAGGGTTCGGGTCATTACGTCCGGACCGACGCGGCCGTCCACGAGCTTGATGGAGTTGCGTATGGAACCTTTCCTCCAAGACCTGCGGTATGCCTGGCGGATGCTATTCAAGAATGCCGGCTTCACGACAGTGGTGGTCGTCACGCTGGCTCTGGGAATCGGAACCAATACCGCCATCTTCACGGTGGTAAACGCCGTCCTGTTGCGATCCCTCCCCTTTCGCGACCCCTCGCGGCTGGTGCTTGTGGTCGAGCGAAGCCCGTTTCCGACCATCACAACTTCTTATCAGAACTACGTGGATTGGCGCGACCAGAGCCATTCCTTCGAATCGATGGAGGCGACGCGGGCCACCAACCTTACCCTGGTCGCCGGCGGCGAACCCGAGCGCCTGAACGCGCGGATGGCCACCGCCGGTCTGTTCCCGCTCCTCGGCGTCCGAGCAGTGGCCGGCCGCACTTTCCTGCCTGAGGAAGACCGCGCCGGCGGCGCGCCGGCCGCCTTGCTCAGCTACGGGCTGTGGCAGCGCCGCTTTGGCGGTTCGCGCGCAATCATCGGCAAGACCATCGATCTGGACGCTCAGCCCTACACGGTGGTCGGCGTTCTGCCGCCCGGGTTTGAGATCCTGCAGCCCGCCGACGTGTATCTGCCTTTCGTGCCCTGGGCCAAGACGCTGCCCGACGACCGCAACTGGCATCCCGGCATCGTTCCGGTGGCGCGCCTGAGGCCAGGCGTCACGATGCAGCAGGCGCGAACCGAAATGCGGACCATCGCTCAACGGTTGGAGAAGCAGTATCCCGACTACAACACCGGCACCAGCGCGGACGTCGTCGGCCTGCAGGAGCAAATGGTTCAAAACGTCCGGCCGGCGCTCATCCTCTTGCTCAGCGCGGTGGGGCTGGTTCTGCTGATCGCCTGCGTGAACGTCGCGAATCTTCTGCTGGCGAGAGCGACCGCGCGCCAGCGAGAGGTCGCGATCCGCGCCGCCATGGGCGCCAGCCGGACGCGGATCATAAGGCAGCTCCTGACGGAGAGCGTGCTGATGGGATTCCTGGGAGGCGCGGCCGGGCTGCTGCTCGCGCCTTGGGCCGTGACTGCGTTGCTGAGCCTTTCGGCGGGCAGCGTGCCGGACGTGGGCCCGATCGCAATCGACAGGTGGGTCCTGGCGTTCACGGCGGGCGTCTCCCTGCTGACCGGCATCCTCTTTGGCTTGGCCCCGGTGCTGCGTGTAATGAAGTTTGACCTGCGCCAGACCCTGAATGAGGGCGCGCGCGGCTCCGCCGGCCCGCTACATCAGCGGCTGGGCGCCGCCCTGGTGGTGGCGGAAATTGCGCTGGCGGTGCTTCTGATGGTGGGAGCCGGTCTGCTGCTGCGAAGCTTCGAGCGGATGCAGGAAACGCCGCCGGGCTTCCGGACCGATCACCTCTTGATCGCCGACCTGCCGCTTTCCCCGACGGCGTATGCCAAGCCCGAGCTGCGGTTCCAATTCTTCGACCGCCTGATCGAGCGCGCCCGCACGCTCCCCGGAGTGCGTTCAATCGGCGCCGCCTCGTTCCTCCCCGTGAGCGGCGGAGGGTCGATTATCCATTTCAACGTCTACGGCCGGCCACCCAAGAGCGCGCACGACTTCGTTGCCGCCGGCTACCGCACCATTACCCCCAATTATCTGGAAACGTTGGGAATCCCCCTGCTGCAGGGCCGTTTCTTCACTTCCGCCGACGACGAGACGGCTCCGCCGGTAGTGATCCTCAACGCCAGCATGGCGCGAACTTTCTTTCACGGGGAGAATCCACTCGGACAACGCATACAGCTCGGGGCGCTGCCCGATCAGCAGGTGCCGTGGATGGAGGTTGTGGGAGTCGTGGGTGATGTTCGGCCCGGACTCGGCCTGGACCCGCAGGCCGAGATGTATCTGCCCTATCGCCAGGCTGACACCGTTCTCCCCGTGTTCCAGCTCTCGATCGTTCTGCGCACCGGCGGCGAACCCTTGGCCGAAACCTCGGCGTTGCGGGGCGCCCTCAAGGAAGTGGCCAGCAACCAGCCGCTGGTGCGGGTGCGCACCATGGAGGACAACATGGCCGGCACGGCTGTACAGCCGCGTTTCCGCGCCATACTGCTGGGAGCCTTTTCGGGGATTGCCTTAGCGCTGGCGGCCGTCGGCATTTACGGCCTGATGTCCTATCTGGTGGCGCAGCGGACCCACGAAATCGGCATCCGGATGGTGCTCGGGGCGCAGCCACGCCAGGTTCTGAAGCGGGTGGTGCTTCAAGGGTCCATCCTGGCCTTGACCGGCATCGGTCTCGGTCTGGCCGCCGCCTTGGGGCTGACGCATCTGATCGCCAGCATGCTTTACGGCGTGCGGCCCAACGACCCTTTGACCTTTGCGGGCGTCTCGCTGCTGCTGGCCCTGACGGCTGTTGCCGCGAGCTACCTGCCGGCGCTCCGCGCCACCAAGGTGGATCCTATGGTGGCGCTGCGTCATGAGTGAATCTCACGCCTTTGCGGTGCGGCGCGATCGTCCGCTCGCCCCGGCTCAAGCGGCCGTGGCGCGCTGATACAGAAACTGAAAGAATTCCTTTCCCTCGCGCAGCCGCCGGATCATCATCTGGCGGCTCCGCAGCATCTCGCCCAGCAATTCGGCAATCTTGCGCGGCCGGAAATAGAAGCGCCGGTACAAGGTCTCGAGCGCCTGGAAGATCTCGTCGTGCGACAGGTTGGGATAATGGAGGGGCGCGATCTGCAGCCCTCGCGCGTCCACCAGCTCGGCCCGCTCCTGGTCAAGCCAGCCATTCTCGACCGCCTGCCGGTAGAGCTCGGTGCCCGGATACGGCGCCGCCAGCGAGACCTGGATGGTGTGCGGATTGGTCTCGATGGCGAAGCGGATCGTCTCCCGCAGAGTCTCTGCGGTCTCGCCCGGCAAACCGACAATGAAAGTGCCATGGATCGTGATGCCAAGCTCATGACAATCGCGCGTGAAGCGGCGCGCGATATCCACCCGGATGCCCTTCCTGATGTTGTTCAGGATCTGCTGGTTTCCACTTTCGTAACCCACTAACAAGAGCCGCAGACCGTTGTCTTTCAGGATCTGAAGCGTGCGGCGCGGCACGTTGGCCTTGGCGTTGCACGACCAGGTCACTCCCAGCCTGCCGAGCCCGCGCGCGATCTCTTCGGCGCGGGGCAGGTCGTCGGTGAAGGTATCATCGTCGAAGAAGAATTCCTGAACTTGCGGAAAGTAGCGGTGAGCGAGCGCAATCTCTTCGATCACGCTGGCCGGCGTACGAGTCCGGTAAAGGTGGCCTCCGACCGTCTGCGGCCACAGACAGAAGGTACATTTGGACCGGCAGCCGCGCCCGGTGTAGAGCGAAAGGTAAGGGTGCTTGAGATAGCCGATGAAGTAGTCCTCGACGCGGAGGTCGCGCTTGTAGACTTCCGTGACGAACGGCAAGTCGTCCATGTTCTCCAGCGAGGGCCGCGGAGGGTTATGAACCAGGGCGCCGGAGCCGGAACGGAAGCTCAGACCCGCGACTTGAGCGAGCGGGCGACCCTCGGCGACTTCCTTGACGGTGAAATCGAACTCCTTGCCGCAAACGAAGTCCACGGCCGGCGCCACCTTCAGGCTGCTATCGGGATTGACCGCCACGGCCGCGCCCACCATTCCGATCTTGATGCGCGGATTCGCTTCTCGAAAAGCCTCGGCCACCTTCGCGTCCGAAGCAAAGGAAGGCGTGGACGTGTGCATCACCAGAAGGTCGTAACGGGGCGCGAACAGCAGCACGTCGCGAAGGCACAGGCCCGCCGGGGGCGCGTCCACCAGCTTGCTGCCGGGGACCAACGCCGCCGGTTGGGCCAGCCAGGTGGGATACCAGAACGATCGCACCTCGCGCCGCGCCTGGTAGCGCGAGCCGGCTCCGCCGTCGAAGCCCTCAAACGAGGGCGGATGCAAGAAGAGCGTCTTCATGCCAAATTCGCTCGGATCAACCCAGCGCCGGCCACACCGGTCGCCTGCTTGCTCCGAGCGGAGCCTGAGACCGTTATACTACGGTCTCGGTAGCATCCGCAGCAAACTTGACGCTCTCCCGCGAGACCGCGCGGGCCGCGGCTGGAACTCGAACCGGGCCGCTGGATCAAGAAAGGATTCCCCGGTTGCATGTTGTGAGGTGGTTGATCGTAGCCGGCGCAGCTGCGCCGCTGGCCTACTACGCGGTGGCGATCGTCTGCGCGTTGGCCTGCTTCCGGAGACCTGCCCGCGAGGTGTCCGGCTTTTCCCCTCCCGTCAGCGTGCTGAAGCCGGTCAGGGGGCTGAGCCGGGAGACTCACCGCAACCTCGCCAGTTTCTGCCGCCAGCAGTATCCGCAATACGAGCTGCTCTTCTGCGTCGATCACGCTCGCGACCCCGCCGTTCCCCTCATTCGCGGGCTGATGGCCGAGTTTCCCGACCTGCCGATCCGGCTCTGGCTGGAGGCGCCGGCCGCGGGGACCAACAACAAGGTCGTCAAGCTGTGCCGGCTGGCGGGCGAAGCCTCCTACGACCTGCTGGTGGCAAGCGACGACGATATCCGCGTGCAGCCCGACTATCTGCGGCGCGTCGTGGCGCCCTTTGCCGACCCGCGGGTGGGCGCTGTGACCTGTCTCTATCGCGGCCTGACGGAATCCAGCTTCTGGTCGCAGCTTGAAGACGCCGCCCTCACCTCGAACTTTCTCCCGGGCGCGCTGCTGGCGTGGACGTTCGGACTGAGGTTCGCGCTGGGCGCGACCATGGCCGTCCGCCGTCAGGCCTTGGACGAGATCGGAGGCTTCGCGTCTCTGGCCGACGCGGCCGCCGACGATCACGCGCTCGGCCACCGCCTCGCCGCCCGTGGCTTTCGGGTGGAGCTGGCTCGCGCCCTGGTCGAGACGGAGTGCCGCTCGCGAAGCTTGGCCGAGTATTGGCGCCATTTGCTGCGTTGGGCTGTGGTCACGCGCGAATCGCAACCGCTCGGCCACCTCGGATTCCTGTTCGCGCAGGGCCTGCCCTGGACGATCGCGGTCGTCGCGCTCGCGCCGTGGCGGATTTCCGCCGGCTGCGTAGCTGCCTATCTGGCGCTGCGCTTCGGCGTCGCCTTCACGGTTGGAGTCTGGGGCCTCGGCGACCCTGTACTGCGCAGAAAGTGGTGGCTAGCACTGGCCGCCGACGCGCTGGGATTCGCGGTCTGGCTGGCCAGTCTGGCGGCGCGTCGAGTGGTGTGGCAAGGCTCGGCCTACGAGGTGCGGAGAGGGCGCCTGATCCCGGTCGAAAAGACACCCTGACCGCCATTCCCGGCGACCGGCAGGCGAGGTCAGACCTCATCATCCAGAATCGGAAAAATGATAAACCCAAGGCGGGCCGAACCAAACGTCTAGCCTACTAAGATCGCCTCTTGGCGGGGCGATGCTTGTTCTGGTACTCCTCGATCTCCTGCTCGGAGACCGTGGTCCGCTGAGGCCAGGGCCGATCGGCGGTTTCAGAGACCAGGGCGCGCTGCAGCATCTGGTAGCAGAGGTCGGCGGCAGCCTGATAGGGAATCCGGTTGCCGGCGAAAGCCTGGTTGAGGATGGTAAGGGAAAACTCGCGGATCTCGGAGCCGGCGTGCAGAACGCGGTAGGAGTATTCCCGCCCCCGCGGCCTGATTTCAAAACCCAGGTATTGAATTTGCACTTGCGGTCACCGTCCTTGAAAGGTAGGTGAATCACGCCCCGCCGCACCTTGCACAGACGGGGCGGGGCGTGGGTCTTAGCCGCCCATTAGAGCTTGGTCACCTGCTCAGCCTGCAGGCCCTTAGGACCCTTGGTGACCAGGAATTCCACGGAATCGCCCTCGGCGAGCGACCTGAAGCCCTCCGACTGAATGGCGGAGTGATGCACGAAGACGTCACCGCCGGAAGAGCGCTGGATGAATCCGTAACCCTTCGCGTCGTTGAACCATTTCACCGTGCCTTGTTCTTTTTCCATAGTGTTTCTTGTTCCTTAGATTTTTGAGATGTCTTGTTCCGTCTTCGCAACCACTCCCCAAAAACAAAAAAAGCCACAAAATCAAGGATTCTGTGGCCTCCGCGTCGCTGGTCAAACGGTCACAAAAACTGATCAAGCAAAATCAGCATAACACGAGTTAGCTGCGCTTGTATAGCACAATCTGATGAAGGGATTTGCGCCACCCACTACTTGCTCTGTGTTCTCCGTGTCTTGGTGTTGAGAACCCGTCTCGTCGCCTTCAACACAAAGACACCAAGGCACCAAGCCGACACGATTTCTCCGCGACTGGCCGCCTTCCCTCGCGGCGGCCCGACTCGACGAAGTACAGGGCCGGCCAGCAAGCCGGCCTGGACCAAGGCGGTAGCAAGCTACCGCACTCCAAGGCTGACGCGTCACCGCCGCACCCGAAAGGGCACATTACCCGACAGCGTGCCGCTTGAGGTTACGTGGACTCCTTGTTGCGTATGTCATTTAAAATTAATCACATGAGGCCTGGGTTCGTTTCGGTTCGTTCTGGGTTCCTTTTCGGAGTCGGCCGAACGCTTTGCTGATTCTAAATTACTTAGTGTACTGGCCGTGGTCCAATCCTGGGTTCGTTTGGGTTCGTTTTAGGTTCGTTTTTGCATCGTTTTGTTGATTCTAAACAACTTCCTGGGTTCGTTTTTGGAATTTTTGACCCGGGGGGGGCCCCCGCAAAGGGCGCTTGCCGCGCCGGTTCGAGATCGGGACGGCGAGTGGTCCGGCCATGGGAAATCGGGTCATCGGGTCGTTGAAAATCGGCAGATGCACGGAAAGACAGAGCAAGCCGCGCCCTTTCACTCCATCACGCGGAAAGAGGCTCGTCAAGAAAACTTATGGTCAAGAAAAGGTCAATTCTTGGTGGCGGCTCAAACTGAAGAAGTTAAGCTACTTAGGGACCATCGAGGGCTTGGGGCCTGAGACGCCGGCTTCGGGGCCGCCAGGCCCTAGCCACTAGATTCGGGCGGCATCCTTGCCGGAGATGTCCTGCGGCGAGGATGCGGGCCTCGGGGACGGCCACTTGTCCTTGGGTTCGGCGAGCACTTCCAGCAATCCGCCCCGAATCTGTTCCTGCTGTTCGCTCCCGAGCTTGCGGCCGGACGCCGTCAGGTAAAAGACATCGATGGCTCTCTGACCCTCGGTGTCAATCAGGGCTACTTCGATGTTGCAGCCAAGTTTGGCCAGGGTCGAACTGATGTCGAAAAGCAGACCGGGACGGTCGGCGGTAACGAGTTCCAGCAGGCTGGCGTGTTTGGAGCTGGCGTCGTCGAACCGCACCTGGGTGGGGACAGCAATCTTGGGCGGGCGAAAGGTGGCCCGCCGGGCGGCCACCTCCTGCACGATGGTTTCGAGGGCGACTTTGCCGGCCAAGGCGTCCACCAGGCTCTGCTCAAAGCGCACGACCTCCGACGGGTTCAGATCCAGGGTGCGGTGGAGATCGTGGAAGGCAAACGTATCGAGCACAATGCCTTGCGAGTTCGAGAAGGCCTCGGCCTTGGCGATGCTCAAGCCCCAGGAGGCCAGGAAACCGGTTACGGTGGCGAACAGCAGAGGGCGGTCGCGCGTGATCAGCGTCAGGTCCCAGGACGAGGCCTGTCTCTCCAGGCGAACCTGGGCCGGGCCGCCGGCCAGCTTCCGCGCCATGGCAAGGTGCTCGATGATCTCCCCGGGCGCGTGCACAGCCAGGTAGCGCTGGGGAAAACCGGCCAGAAAGGAATGAAGCTCGGAGGGCTGGTCGGGCGGCTTCTCGGTGGAGAGGGCGCCGTCGATGTCGAGGGCCGCGTCCTGGGCCGTTGACAGCCGGTCTTCATCCAGGCTGCGAGCGAGGTCATTGGCGGTGGAGACGTAGAGCTGCCACAAGGATTCCGCCTTCCAGGGCGTCAGCGCCTCCGGGTTTACCGCCTTGATGTCGGCATAGGTCAGCAGGGTGAGCATCTTGAGGCGCTCGGACGAGCCTACTTTACGCGCGAACTCACGGATGGTGGCCGGGTCCAGAATGTCGCGGCGCAGCAGGGTCGACGACATGTCCAGGTGGTGGGAGATCAGGAACAGAATCGTCCGATCCTCTTCCGCCGAGGTGCCCAGGCGCGCCAAGACCGCCTGGGCGGCCGCCAGACTGCCAATGACGTGATCGGGCTCGCTCGAGCCCTTGCCCAGATCGTGCAGGAGGAGGGCCAGATAAAGCAGGTCGGAGCGCTCGACCTCGCGAAGCAGGGAGGCGAACCGGTGCTCGCTGCGGCGCGCATTCTGTTCCGGGGCGCCTCCGGCCGGCGCGCGGGCGTATTTCAGAGCCTCGAGGTCGTGCAGCGCCTGGATGGTGACAAAGGTATGCTCGTCCACCGTATAGCGATGGTAGAAATCGCGGGTGAGGAGCGCGTCGATGGCCTTGAACTCCGGGATCAGCCGCGAGAGCAGTCCCAGGCGGTGCATGGCGCGCAGGGCCGGGGCGGCGTGCGGCATCACCAGGATCTCCTGCAGGCTCAGACCCGCATCCGGGAGCCCGCGCAAGGAGGGCTCCAGCCGGGGCAGGGCTTCGGTCACCGTCCGCTCGGCCTCGGAGCTCAGCCGCAAGCCGTGCCGGGCCGCCATCTCGAAGAGGCGCAACAGGACGCCGGCGTCGGCCGCGTCGGGCTGCTTGAGGAAGATGCGGCCGCCGATCACGGAGAAGTCCGCGTTCGACAGCCGCGATCGCCAGTCCTCAAACACCGCGTAGAGCGAGCGCCCCGAGCGCGTGGTCTCATCCAGCAGCCGCCCGGCCAGCGCCTCAATCAGCCGAGCATGCCGGAAGTAGCCCCGCATCCAGTCGGTGGCGGTCATCGAGCCGGCGCGGCCGAAGCCCACTCCCTCCTGGGCGGCCTGCTCCTGCATCTCGTAGGTCAGGTGATTGTCGTCCCGCTCCCGCTGGTAATGAACGAAGATGCGGGTGGCGGAGACGAAGCTGAAGGCCGAGCGCGCCGCCGGGCTGAAGGCCTGCGGCCAAAGCTCCTCGGGCGCGGCCCAGCCGCCCCGCTCATCCAGGGCGGTAATCTCGGCCAGCCACCGGGACAGGTGGTAGTCGCGCAGCCCGCCGGGCGCGTCCTTGATGTTCGGCTCCAGGTGGAAGATGGTGTTGCCGTATTTCTTGTGCCGCTGCTCGGTGAGCTCTTCCAACTTGGTCACCAGGCTGCGGCGCTCGCGGGCGATCACCTCCGGCAGGGTGCGGTCATGCAGCGCCCCGAAAAGCTGCGGATCGCCCGCCAAATAGCGCACGTCCAGCAAGGCGATGGCGAATTCAGGATCGGTGGCCAGCACGGTGCGGCACTCGCTCAGCGTGCGCAAGCCGCCGCTGGAGCGCAGGCCCAGGTCCCAGAGGCTTCGCAGGATGGCGGCGGTGGATTCGCGGTAGGCGGTCTCCACGCCGGAACGGGCGCAGACGAAGGAGAGATCCACATCGGAATGGGGATGCAGTTCGCGGCGCCCGTACCCTCCCACCGCGACCAGGCAGAGTCCCTGGGGACCGCCGGGCTCCGGCGAGACAAAATGCTCGTAGAGAGCGCCCACCAGACGATCGACGACCTGCGAGCGGTCCTGCAGCACGGCGACGGGATCGTGACCTTGCTCGAAGAGCTGGCGGACTCGCTGGCCTTCAGCCGCGTAGGTGGACGAGAGCGAAGTAAGGATTTCGGGGTCGCTCATGATGGAACTTAGCATGCCAGCTCGACCGCGCCCGGCGCCGGTCAGCCGTGAAAGCCGCAAAGGAGCGAAGGGCGACCGAGGCGGAATGCCTGCAACCGGCGGCGGCGCTGCGCCTAGATGGCCCTTTCGCCACGATCGAGGTTGCGAATGCGGATGGCGTCTTCGACATTGAAGACGAAGATCTTGCCATCCCCAATCTTCCCGGTCTTGGCCGACTTGCAGATGGCCTCGATGGCGGCATCGACCTGGCCATCCGGCAGCACGATCTCGAACTTGATCTTGGGCAGAAGGTCGACCGTGTACTCGTTGCCGCGATAAACTTCGGTGTGGCCCTTCTGGCGCCCGTGCCCGCGCACCTCGGAGATCGTCATGCCGTTGATCCCGAGCTCCACGAGCGCGTCCTTGACGCTCTCCATGCGCGAAGGCTGAACGACGGCTTCAATTTTCCTCATAGTCCCCTCAGTGAACCCGGCCTCAGAGTGTGGGTGGACAGGCGCTCCGCCTCCGGCCGTGCCCGTCACATTCTTCCGGCTCCGAACCGCCCTCAACCCGCCCAGGCCGCCCGGTCAGCGCGGAGGCGCCTCGCGCCCAGCCAAAGCGCGTCTCGACCCTCGTTCCCCGGGGAAGACAGAGTATATCGAACGGGATAGAGCGGAACAAGAAAAACAGCCTATGCGAACCATAAGCCTGATGCCCACTCCAGAACAGAGATCGTCCAGAGGGCGTCGCTGGCGTTGGCGAGCAGAATTGGGGTTGGAGTGCCGGCCGACGACTCGGCCCAGATGCAAAGGTCAGAAGAGGCTTAGGCTAGTTATACGAGGACCATCGCAGCTCAGCGCGACGACTTTGCAAAGGCCAGAAGTCACCCTGCTCGATGTGGCTCAACATCTCGGTGAGATCGAGACCGTTCAGATAGCAAAGTAAGAAGACGTGCTCGTAAGCTCTTTGAATGGCCGCGGCGTCACCGGACCGTTCGGCTTCCACGAGCTCGAACATCACAGAATCCGTTTCCCTGGGAATGTTGTCAAAGTCCATGGCATTCCTCCCTGCTCTACGCTCTCGCACCGAGTATCCTGATCGTACGCCAGCGTCGCGGTGACGCGGATCACCGCTGTCGAGTGAGCGCACAGGCCGCCCGTTTCTTGGCCTCTTCATCCTTGTCCTCTTTCAGATTTCTCTGCTCAACTGGATGGCCGACTCCTGGTCAGGAACGTGAAATCTGATCGGCGAATTCGGCAGCAGCGGCTGACCTCGCTATGGTCGCAATGAGAAAGCGTCCCCACCACTGTCAAAACTGACAGTCTCTGTAGAACGATCTCGCAGGCGACCCTGGCGGCCCCGCCTCCCTCGGAGGCCCGCAGGGGAATCGGGGCGGGCGAATAAGCTCAGTTCGTTTCGGGATCTAGGGCTGCGGCGCCGGGGCGGACGGAGCTGGCGCTGGGGCTGAGGCCTGCGGCCCTGTCCACTGGGCGTCCTGCAGGTTCCAGCCGCCCCCGAGAGCCTTGTAAAGCTGGACGATCACCAGGCGCTGGTTGAGCTGGGTCTGGGCCAGATTGCTCTGCGCGGGGAAGAGCAGTTGTTGCGCTTCGAGAACTTCGTAGTAGCTGGCCTTGCCGGCGTTATAGCGCTGGAAGGCGACCTTGACCGCATCCTCGTACGCTTGTTCTGCCCGAGCCTGCTCGGCGCGCGTGGCCTCGTACTGCTCGCGCGAGATCAGGGCATTCGAGACGTCTTGAAAGGCATTGAGGGCCGTCTGCTGGTATTGGAGCGCTGTTTGCTTCCAGGCGGCGATCGCCTGGCGCTTCTGGGCCTTGAGATTTCCGCCCTGGTAGATCGGCCCCGCCGCGCGGGCCAACGCGTTCCAGATTAGCGCATTAGGGTTTGAGAATTGAGAGAGTGGAGAGCTACCGCGTCCCAGAAAGGCGGTAAGACCAATCTGCGGAAAGAAATTGGCGGTCGCGATCCCGATTTGGGCGTTGGCCGCGCGCACCTGCTGTTCGGCGGACAATACGTCGGGCCGGCGCTCCAGCAGGGCCGAAGGCAGTCCGGCGGGGACGTCCGGCGGCAGGGTCTGGTCGAGCAGCTTCGCGCTGCGCGCAATCGGGGCAGGATTCTGACCGAGGAGCATGTCGATCTGGTTCTCTTTCAGCTCAATCTGCCGCTGTAACTCCGGAATGGTTGCGGCCGCCGTGGCCTCAGCGGCCTCCGCCCGCGAGGTTTGCAGTTTGGAGGCGACACCCCCTTCCAGCCGTTGGGTGAAGAGCTTGAGGGTATCCCCAAAAGAGGCGGTGTTTTGCTTGGCGATGTCCAGCTGCAGGTCCAACCCGAGCAACTCGAAGTAAGCCTGGGCCACGTCACTGACCAGCGAAAGCATGACGGCGCGCTTGGCTTCCTCGGTGGCCAGATATTGCGCATTGGCTGCCTCGTTCGACCGCCGGATGCGGCCCCAGACGTCAGCTTCCCAGCTCGCACTGATAGAGAGAAGGACTGCGCCCTCCGCTTTGGACCTGGCTTGAGCTCCGCCGGCAATGACACCCAAGGGGTTTTGGGTGCCGCCGATCGCTCCCGAGTAGTCGAACCAGGGGAAGAACTGCGCCCGAGCCTGCGCGGCCAACTGGCGCGCCTGCTCGATGCGCTCGACGGCGATCAGCAGGTCGTAGTTGTTGGCAAGCGACGTCTTGACGAGCCCCTGCAGGACCGGGTCCTTAAAAACCTCCCACCACGGCAGATCGGCGAAAGAGGCCTGCTGGGCTGCGCCCTCAGCTCCCCGGAACGCGGGAGGGACGTTCACCTTGGGGCGATTGTAGTTGGGGCCCATCAGGCAACCTGGCAGGAGAACGATCAAAGGCAGCAGGACCAGCAGCCAGCCTGCGTGCACCCGGCGGGGCTCACCGACGTGGCGGGACGGCCGGACGGACGCGGTGGAGTCTCTATGGGTCATTTCTCACCGCCCGCTTCGCTCTCCGGCTTTTCGTGCTTCGCGCCGCCCATTTTCTCAATCAGGTAAAACAGGGCGGGAATGATGAAGATGGCGATGGCGCTGGCAGCCCCCATGCCGCCGATCACGGCTGTGCCCATCACCTGACGCGATATGGCTCCGGCGCCGGACGCCCTCCACAGAGGGACGCAGCCGAGAAGGAAGGCGAAGGAGGTCATCAGGATCGGCCGGAGGCGCAATCTCGCCCCTTCTAGCGCGGCGTCCATCAGCGGCCGGCCTTTGTCGTATTCAAGCTTGGCGAACTCTACAATCAGAATGGCATTCTTGGCGGCCAAGCCGATCAGCATGACCAGGCCGATCTGGGCGTAAACGTTGCTCTCGAAAGATAGGCTCTCCTGTCGGCGTAGATACAGCACACCAAACGCCCCGAATACCGCAATGGGCGTGCTGAGCAGAACGCTGAAGGGCAGCGTCCAGCTCTCGTAGAGCGCCGCCAGGACGAGAAAGACGAAGACTACTGAGAATCCAAAGACGACCGAAGCCGGCACGCCTTGCTCGGCCTTCTGCTGCTGGTAGGACATGCCCATGTAGTCGAAGCCCATTTCTCGCGGCATGGTCTTGGCAAAGACGTCCTCGAGCGCCCGCATGGCCTGGGCAGAACTATAACCGGTGGCGGCGCTGCCATTGATCTGTGCGGCCTGATACATGTTGTAATGCATCGTGTACTCGGGGCCGAGCCGCGGTTCGATCGAGGTGACGGCCGAGAGCGGCACCATTTGGCTCAACCCATTGCGCACGTAAAACCGGCCAACGTTCTCGGCCTGCGTCCGGTACGTCCCTTCGGCCTGAACGTAGACCTGCCAGGTGCGCCCGAAGCGGTTGAAGAAGTTGATGAAGGCGCCCCCCATGAACGCCTGCATCGTCTGGTAAACGTCGCTGAGAGCCACACCCTGCTTCAACACCTTGTCACGATCCACCCTCGCAAAGAGTTGCGGGACGGAAGGCAGGGCAACCGTGAAAACGCCGGAGAGTTCAGGCCGCTTACGCGCCTCCGCCAGAAAAGTTACCAGATTCTGGGCGAGGAACTGGACGCCCTGCCCGGACCGGTCTTCCAGGACGAATTGGAACCCGCCTGAGGCTCCCACGCCCGGGATGGCGGGCGGCGGAATGGCGACGGCAACTCCGCCTGCAATTTGGCGCAAGCCGGCGTTCATGTGAGCCTTAATGGCCTCATACTGCTCTTCGGGCGCCTTGCGCTCTTTCCACTCCTTAAGAGTCACCCAAAAGAAGGCGCTGTAGACATTCTGAACGCCGCTCAGCATGTTGAAACCCATCACGGTGGTCACATGGGCCACACCGGGCGTGTTCTTGAGCACCTCCTCCACCTGTGTGGATACCGCGTCTGTACGTTGCAGCGAAGCGGCATTGGGAAGCTGCAAGATGACGTACACGTAGCCCTGGTCTTCATCGGGCAGGAAGCTGGTGGGGAGTTTCTTGCCGAAATAACCCGCCAGGATCGAGAAGCCGAGAAGCAGGATGAGGGTGAAACCCATCTTGTGAATGAGGACGCCGCACCAGTTCACATAGCCCTGGGTCGCCCGGCCAAAGACGCTGTTGAACCCTCGGAAGAAGGCTGCTAGCGGGCCCCGCGATTCCTTCTTAGGCCGCAGCAATAAGGCGCCGAGCGCAGGGCTGAGGCTAAGCGCATTGAAGGCCGAAATGATCACGGAGACCGCGATAGTGACCGCGAACTGTTGGTACAGGCGCCCGGTGATGCCGGGGACAAACGCGGTAGGTACGAAAACGGCCGAGAGGACGATAGCGATGCCGATGACGGGGCTGGAAACCTCCTCCATGGCTTTGAAGGCGGCATCCTTCGGCGACAACCCGTGTTCGATGTGGTGCTCAATCGCCTCCACCACCACAATGGCGTCATCCACCACTAGGCCGATGGCCAGAACCAGGCCGAAGAGCGAGAGCGTGTTGATCGAGAAGCCGAGCAGAGGGAAGAGTAAAAAGGTGCCGACCAGCGAGACCGGAACAGCGAGCAGCGGGATGAGAGTGGCGCGCCATCCTTGCAGGAAGATGAACACGACGATGATCACCAGCACGATGGCTTCTAAGAGCGTATGCACGATCTCGGAAATGCCCTCGGTGACAGGAATCGTGGTGTCAAGTGCGACCACATAGTCGAGGCCTGGCGGAAAGCGCTGTTTCAGCCGCTCCATGACATCCCGAAGGCCTTTTGCTGCGGCGACGGCATTGGACCCGGGAAGCTGATAGACGGCAACGATCGCAGCCGGTTTGCCGTCCAGGCGGCCGCGTAGGTTGTAAACCTGGGCGCCGAGCTCAACGCGGGCCACGTCCCTGACTCGCACAATGGAGCCATCGGGGTTCGCGCGGACGACGATGTCGCCAAACTGCGCTTCGGAAACCAGGCGGCCCTGGGAGATGACAGAGTAAGTGTATTGCTGCCCAGGAGGTACTGGCTCGCCGCCCACCTGTCCGGACGGATTCACGGTGTTCTGCGCCTGCACGGCGTTGACGATCTCAGGAACCGTGATCTGGAGCTTGGCGAGTTGGTCCGGATCCACCCAAAGGCGCATCGCGTACTGGCCTGCGCCGAACACCGAGACGCTGGCTACACCGTAAGAGCGGGTGAGATTGTCATTGATATTGATATAGGCGTAGTTGGCCAGGAACTCGGCGTTGTACCTGCCGTCCGGAGAATAGAGGTCGAACAGCATCAGGGGGGCGGCCGTCGATTTCTGCACGATCACGCCTTGGGCGTTCACCTGGGACGGCAGTTGCGAGGCCGCCTGCGTCTGGCGCATCTGGGCCAGAATCAAATCGAAGTTGGGATCTGTCTTGATGTTGAAATCTATCGTCAACCACGACAAGCCGCTGTTCTGGTTGAGCGAATACATGTATTCCATGTTGTCCACGCCGCTCATCTTCTGTTCGATCGGCGTGGCCACGGATTGGTCCGCCGTCAGCGCGTCGGCGCCAGGGTAAGTGGCTTGGACCTGGATCTGCGGGTCGGCGATGTTGGGAAACTGAGCCGTGGGCAAGCTGACAATGGCAACGCTGCCCGCGATGACCATGATGATGGAAATCACCATCGACACGATAGGGCGGTTGATAAAGAATTTGGCCATGATGTTTGGTCTTCAGGCCTGGTGCAGGAAATGCAGGCGCCCTCTTCGGCCACCCAACCCTGCGCCTGCCCGCTCCCGCCGAGAGAACGGCATCAAGCCGCTCGACGACCTTCCGGCGTTCTAGTGTCCTGTCCCATTGATTGAATTAGTGGGCCCGCGCCCTTATCAGGCATCCGCCGACGTTTCCAGCCTCCCGAAGCCACTTTAGCCTTCTTTTTCAGTATGTTGACGGGATAAGTCCCATAACTAACTTCTTTTCAATAACCTGACGGGATCGCAGAGGGCCGAAAAATTTTCATCCTTTATTATCAATAGCTTGACGGGTTCGTTCGTATATCTTGAAGATCGCCTCTTGCCCTTTCGCTTGCCAAACCCAAGCCGGGTCAACGCTGAGCTCCGGGTGGGTTTTACTGGTTTTCGCCTTTCCATAGTCGCTAACCAGGATGACGGCGACCGACTCTCGTCACTCCTTTGACGGTCCGAAGAGTTGCCACGGCCAAACCCTGGGTTAATCACCTACCCGAACCTTCGTCGACTCGCCGTGACCCTCGTCACGGGCAAGATGTAGTCCGCCAGGAGGCACCTATCTACTTACGGTACCCGCGGGACAGCCTACTAGCCTGCCGGTTTTTCCTGGAAGGGCTTTGGATTCACCGTCAACCCGTCCCTTACCTTTTGCGTGCCTTCAGCCACCACGCGTTCTCCAAGCTGGAGGCCGTCCTCGATGATCCACATGGTACCGGCTCGAGCGCCGACTTTTACCGGCCGGAGGCTGACTTTGTTGTCGCTCCCCACCACGGCCACCAGGAAGGCTCCCTGCATTTCGTTCACCGCGCGTGCCGGCACCAGCAATGCACCTTGCTGAATCCTGGTGACCGCGCTGATGCGCGCGAAGCCGCCGGGCCGAAGCAAGTTTCCAGGGTTCGGGAACTCGGCTTGAACCAGGACGGCCCCCGTCCTCACGTCCACCTCCCGGTTGATAGCATAGAGGCGGCCTGTGTAGGGATACTCAGACCCGTTCGTCAAGGTCAGATGGAACTCCAGCCGGCGCCGCATTGCCTCTTCCCCTCCGCCCAGGGTGGCGGCGGTGAGGTATTCCTGCTCGCTGGGAGTAAAGTTGACGAGGATCGGGTTGATGGTGGAAACGGTTGTGAGAGCGGGGGTCTGGGGACCGACAAGGTCGCCGACTTGGGCGGTCGAGATGGCCGCGATCCCGTCGATCGGCGAGACAATGCTCGTGAACCCGAGGTTCAACTTCGCTGTGTCAATGGCCGCCTTGGCGCCGTCGATCGAGGCTTTGGCTGATTCCACCTGGGCCTTGGCGGCCAGGTTGGCCTGCACCGCGTCATCCAGTTCCTGCTGGCTTATGGCCTGCTCTTTGGCCAGCGGTGTGTAACGCGCCACGTCCTGTTCCGTCTTGCCGAGTTGGGCCTGGGCCCGCTGGAGGTTCCCTTCAGCTACGGCCAGGTTCGCTTTGGCCTGATCAAGGGTCGCCTGAAAGGGCTGTGGATCGATCTGAAAGAGCCGCCCGCCTTTCCTGACGAAAGCACCATTGCTGTACTCCTGCTTGAGCAGGTAGCCCGTGACCTGGGCGCGAATCTGCGCGTTGACAAAACCGTCGAAGGTCGCCACCCAGTCCTTGGTAACGGGCACATCGCGTTGCACAACCTCGACGACCTCAACATCGGGCGGCGGAGGCGGCGCCGCCTGCTCCTTGGTTTCGCAACCGGTGGAACATAGCGCGGCTGCGACCAGCAGCAGGCCCACAAGACGTAGACGTCCGCTCCACGGGAAACGCCGCCATGGAGACAGCCCCGTTGTTTGACTCACCGGACTCGCGTTGATTGATGGCGACATAGGCCTTTCTCAACCTGACTTTCCTTTAGGCTCTTGCGCCGCGCTAGGGCCGAGCGGACGACGCAGTAACGATTGATGTTATCACAACGCCACGCTCCGTCCCATCAGGTCTCACCGGACTTCCTTCAGCCGCGACGCTGAGCCTCTTGCTCCTCAAAGCCTGGATTCTAGGGTGGCCGGCCCGCCGCTGCCACTGTTAAAATTAACAGGCTTCCGGCCCGCCGCGGGCATGGTCTGCAGCTTTCGGATGTCCAAACCTCAAAAATTAACGCCGACCTCGAAGACCAGGGTGGGGTCAGTCCAGCCCGCATTGAAGATGTAGGTCGTGAATTCCCATTTCTTGTGCGAGAAGCCCACCAGCAGCCCGCGTTGAATGTTGAGGCTGGTATGGTACGCCTTTGTCTTCTGAGCCACAACTCCGGTTCGAAACCAATCGGTCGGCGAGTATGTCAGCTCCGACCAGGTGTAGAAGAAACTCCCCGAGCTCTCTCTCGTATCGAAAACATACTCGCCCTGAGTGGAGAGCTCGAACTTGGCATAGCTCAGGGAGACTTCGTAGCCGGGCGCGACTCCGGTGGTCTTCCCTAGGACGCTGCCGATCATCGGCGTGGCCTCCAGCACGACTTTTTGGCCGGCGCTGAAGTTGTAGCCCACCCACAACGACCCCGTTTCTTGATCTTCGTAGTTGTAGCGCGCCTCGAGGTGAAGCCATCCGCGGTCCGCTGTGAAGTTAGGATTGATATAGTTCCGACCCTCGGGCACAACGTATCCGTCGGCCGTGAACGAAAACGACCATTCTTTGGCGGTGGCCGCCTTTGAATTAGCCGGCGAGGGAGTCGGCGCCTCCTGAGCCAGCGCCCAGCCAGCCCCCAGGACGAGCACGGCAGCGATCGTGAGTGACCGCTTGATCCCCATGCTCGCTGCCAATAACCGGAGTTTAGGCATTGCCGCTCTGCTGCCCGTCGAAGCGTTATTCGGCCCGAGGAAGGTGCATCGAAACCTGCTTCATTTGGCGGCGCGCGTGAAAATAGGGCCGAGCACCGCCAGTATGAGCACGTACGCGGCAGCCAGGGGACCCAGTCTTGGCTCGAGGCCTGCACCTAAACCTGCAATCACGATGGAGAACTCGCCGCGCGCCACCAACGCCATTCCCGCCCGCAGGCGTGCCTGCCGGTCCACACCCAATCGTCGCGCCGACCAGTAGCCTGACAGCACTTTCGTCGCTGCAGTGAAGCTGGCCAGCAGCAGAGCGGCCCAGAGGGCGGGCAGCAAGGTTGATGGATCAATCTCAAGTCCAAAGAAGAAGAAAAAGGCCGCCGCGAACAGGTCGCGAAGTGGGGACAGAAGCCGGTGGGATTGCTCGGCCATTTGGCCGGACACCGCGATGCCCACCAGAAAGGCGCCAACGGCAGCCGAGACTTGAAACCGCTCCGAAACGCCGGCCACCAGCAGGATGGCGCCGAAGGCCGTCAGGAGAACGATCTCGTCGGACCTGTGACCGGAGAGAATACTGAGGCGATGCCCATACCGGATCGCGGCCAGCAGCAGCATCGAGACCGTAACGACCGCCACCGACACGGACACGGCGATCCTCAATGCCCCTCCGCCAACCAGAAGGACTGCAACGAGGGGTAGATAAACAGCCATCGCCAGGTCCTACAGGACCAAAGTGGCAAGCACCACGGAGGTCTCGGGGCATTCCAGCCGCTGGAGTTCAGCCAGCACCTTGGCAATCACGCCGGAGGAGGAGATGTATGTAACTCCCCCCAGCAGCATCGCAGCCAAAGGCGTCCAGCCCAGCAGCAATCCCACAATCAGGCCGGGCGGGAAGTTCAGGGCCAGATCCATCAGACCCGCGGGCAGTCCACTGCGGAGATTCTCTTGGAGTTGCTCGCCGGTGTACTCTAGTCCCAGCATGAACAGGAGTAGCAGGACCCCGATCTCTGCTCCCAGGTGGATAAAGCCTGCGGTGAAGCTTAGAGGCGCTAATCCCCCTTCTCCGAAGGCGAGACCGGCAATCAGATAGAGGGGAATTGCTGAAAGGCTCCAATGACTGGCGATGCGCGCAAGCAGCGCCAGCAGAAGGACCACCAGGCCTGTTTCGATGAGCAGGCGGGAAAAATCATGAGCCGTAGATTCCATCGCTGTGCTACCGGCCTCTGTGAGGCGGATTGAGTTTCATCCTCCCAATGCCTTCGTGATCCCGGCCAGCACGCTGCCCAGGATAATCATCCAAAACCCCGCCCGCCAAGGAGGACGCCCAACGTACCGGCCGAACGCGTAGCCGGCGAGGAAAAGCATCAGAATGGCAACGGCGTTGGAGAGGTGTAGGGCCAGCCTGGCGTCGCGGACGAGCAGGAACGGAATGACCACCGGGAAGGTGGAAAGAAAGACGAGTAAGAAAACGCCGAGAGCGCGGAGCCAATCTGCCTTGCTAGGGCGCAGGCGGGTCGGGGGATCCGGCAATTGAGTCAGCCTCTCCCGCATCGCCTCGAAATCCGCGGGCGACAGGACCGAGGTGACCACGGGCGGCAAGGCGTCGGACACGATGCGATAGGCCTCGGCAGCACCCTTCGCCTTGCGCAGCGCCCGCAGCATGACCGTACCCCGCCCACGCTCGCTGAGACTGGTCATGAGATAGAAGACACCGTCGATGATCCCCCACGCGAGATTACAGCCGAGCGCCCCAATCAGCATCGTGCGGACTTCTGCTTGACCGGCCTGCGCGATGCTGAGTGACCCCGTGACGGTGAGAACCATGATCAAGCCAAACAACACCTCCGAGATCCTCTCCATCGGGTCGAGCAGGCGCCGGGACGACTTGGCTGAGGCTTGCAACACGGGTCAATGGATTTCCGATGGCGGCGCCGCCCAGGAGCGCCCCGACCGTCGGAGCCGGCAGGACTAGAGCGTGGGCAACACCCACAAGCAGAGCATGGCAATCGCCACCGGTATCAGCGCCATTTTGAAGAGCCCGACCGGACTGATGCCCGCCGGTCCAAAGCTCTCGCCGAGAATCGCGAATCCGGCTGGATTGGGGGCATTGGCAATCACCGTCAACCCGCCGCCCGCCACCGCGCCCGCTACCAGGGCATACTTGAATTCTTCCGACACATTAGGGATCTGCGCGCCCAAAAAGGTCAGAGCCGCATTGTCAGTGAAGGCGGTCAGCCCGGCCGTCCCGAGGAACAGTGGCAGAGCCCGCAGGTTTCGGATCAGGGGCGCCAGCCACCAGCTTTGGAGCCCACCCAGCACGACTAGCCCTGCGAGGAAGAAGGCCACCAGGAGACTGCCGCTCAGGTTCAGGTCGTCCTGGTGCTCGCGGGTCACCGTCGTGAAGCCGAGAAAGAAGAAGAAAACTCCCAGGAAGAAGGCCGGGTGGTGAAGCGTCGCGACGATCACACCGAGAAAGAGGAGATGCGCGACGCTCAACCAGAAAGGCGCGAAAGGCCGGGCCGTACCCGCGGCCCCGGCAGAGAGTCTGCCGATCTCCTTGCGAAAGAGACCCGCGGCCAGCGAGGCATTGATCAGTACGGCGAGTGCCGCCTTCCAGCCAAAATGAGCCATCATGTGCCCAAAGTCCCACTGCCAGGTGGCCGCCACCATCAGAACCGGCGGAGCCGCAAATGAGGTCAGCACGCCCCCGATCGAGATGTTGGTCAGCAGGACCGCCAGCGTCGCGTACTTGAAACGGTCCGAAGACCCCGCCGTCATAAAGCGGTCGCGAAGAATCAGGGCCGTGACCGTAATAGCCGCGGGTTCGGTGATGAAACTGCCCAACAGTGGACCCACGATCAGTGCCACCAAGTAAAACGAGAGCGCACGCGGAAGCGGCACGATTCGCGCCACGCCGCCGATCAATCGGCTGGCAAAATCGATGATCGGGCGCGTGCCCGCCACGCTCATCACCACGAACACAAAGGCTGCTTCGGTGAAGTTCACGCTCTCCACGTAGTGGACGGCCTCCTGACCACTCCTGAGAATCGAGATCCCCACCACGAGCACTCCGGCCCACAAGCCGAACACGATCTCCACCTCGCCCAGCAAGTGAAAGAGGTTGTGCAGGAAGGTGCCATGCTCATAGTGCAGCGACTTGTCCCGTAGCTTTTTGACAAAGAACGTATGGAGCACCGCCACCAGGAAAAGGGCAGCGGCCAGAATCTCGACGGAACTCGGATTCACGGGCGTGTCGCCTTTGCAGTCTGGGTCATGAGCTCAAGCGCCGCTCCTTGAGGGGTTGAGAGCGAGAATGTTAAGGCGGCTTGATGCAGCCAAGGAGCGCAGGAAATCGAACATCTCGCGGCGGCCTTGATGGCACTCGCTACGTCTTAAAGCCTACCTTCGAGCACCACTCCCGGAGCCGCATCAACCGGGGTCACCAGGGCCTTGGCCGGTCATCAGTAGACTGCGCCCTGCCCTTCAGTACCTCTCCGGAACAAATCGTCTCCCTTTCAGGGTTACCTGATCGTCATATTTGCCTTTGTTAGATCGTTCAGGCAGTTTGACCTTCGGGCGTGCCACCTTCTTGTAAGGAATGACGGACAGGATATGCGCAATGCAATTGAGCCGCGCCTTGCGCTTGTCGTCCGAACGCACGATGTACCAGGGGGCGACCTTGGTGTCGGTCGCGTCCAGCATCATATCGCGGGCACGGGAGTAATCGTACCAGCGGGCGTACGACCCCAGATCCATGGGGCTGAGCTTCCACTGCCGCATGGGGTCTTCGATGCGGGCTTCAAACCGCCTCTGCTGCTCCTGGCGGCCGACCTCCAGCCAGATCTTGATCAGCACGATCCCGTTCTCCACCACGACCTTCTCAATCTGCGGGCAGAGTTCGAGGAAGCGCCGATGCTGTTCCTTGGTGCAGAAGCCCATGACGTATTCCACGCCGGCGCGGTTGTAATAACTGCGATCGAAGATTACGATCTCGCCGGCGGCGGGAAAGTGCGCCATATAGCGCTGCAGGTACATCTGGCTCTTCTCGCGGTCGGAAGGCGCGGGCAGAGCAACGAGCCGGAAGACGCGCGGGCTCACGCGCTCCGTAATTGCCTTGATGGTTCCGCCTTTGCCCGCGGCGTCGCGTCCCTCAAACACGATCATCGCGCGAAAGCCTTTCGCTTTGACCCATTCCTGCAGATTGCAGAGCTCCGTCTGGAGCTTGCGCAGCTCCTTCAGGTACTCTTTGTTCTTGAGCCGGGATTTGCCGTTAACGTTCTTCTTTTCTTCCTTGGCCATGATTTCCTCCGAGAAATCTTCCTTGCCTTCCCGCCGAGCGTAATTCAGGAGACCGCGGGGAACAACTGCCAAAAGTGACAGTGGCGCAACACATGCCTTAGAAAAACCGGAATTCAACGAGAATCGCCGTAGCACCTGTCCCATCGCTCAAGCCTGCGAGAGCAGCACCACCACCGAGCGCGGCCCGGCTCGATACGTCCGACCCGGCACCAGGGGGGCCGTCTGCCACTCGACGATATCAGACGGCGAGTCTAAAGACGTATCGATCCATCGGCGCCAGAGGGCTCCCTCCCCGCCCGCTACGGGTGGCAACTCAAAATCCAGCGGCTCCCAATAAGCATTCAGAATCGTGTGGAAGAGCAGTCCTTGCTTCTCGATCTTCACGCCGAGTGCCAGGCTGTGCGACTCATGACTCCAGTCCGGTTGTTCCAGTCTTACGCCATGCCAGGTGAGCTTCGATTCCCGGAGGAGTTGGTCAAGGCTCATTCGCTGCAATTCAGGCTCCCTGTCTCGCAAGAGCCGGCGTGCAATGAGCAGCTTCAAGAACCGAAGTACACCGGCATGCCTGGCGACCAGCGTCCAATCGAACCAATTGATCTCGTTGTCCTGACAATAGGCGTTGTTGTTACCGTGCTGGGTCCGCCTGAGTTCATCCCCCATCAGAATCATCGGTAAGCCCAGCGACAGCATCGTGACCGACAGAAAGTTCTTTACCTGTCGATTTCTTACTCTCTCCACCTCAGGATCGTCGCTGGGGCCCTCGACGCCGCAGTCCCAGCTCCGGTTGTCGCTGGCCCCGTCGCGATTGTCTTCGCCATTGGCCTCGTTGTGCTTCTGGTTGTAGGAAACGAGATCATTGAGCGTGAAGCCGTCATGACAGGTGACAAAGTTCACGCTCTGCTCGGCTTCACGGCGCTTGTGGCTGTAAATCTCGGGACTGCCGACAAGGCGGTCGGCCAGTCGCATCACCGTACCATCCTCGCCCCGGAAGAAGCTGCGGACGTCATCGCGGAAACGCCCGTTCCACTCTCTCCAGCTGTCCCCCACAAAGCTGCCCACCTGGTAGAGCCCGGCTGCATCCCAAGCTTCGGCGATGAACTTGGTGCCCGCCAGCGACGGGTCCGATTCAATATCCCAAAGAACCGGCGGGCTCGACATCAAGTGGCCCGAGGAATCGCGGGCCAGGATCGACGCCAGGTCGAATCGAAAGCCGTCCACGTGCATCTCCTCGACCCAGTAACGCAGACTGTCGACGATCAGGCGGCGGACGACGGGGTGATTGGCGTTCAGCGTGTTTCCGGTCCCGGTGTAGTTGGCGTAGTGAGAGCCGTCTCCTTCGAGGATGTAATAGGTACTGTTGTCCAAGCCGCGAAAGCTCAGCGTCGGTCCCCGGTGATCGCCTTCGGCCGTGTGATTGAAGACGACATCGAGGATCACCTCGATGCCGGCCCGGTGCAGGGCCTTGACCATGTCCCGGAACTCATCGGCCGGACCCACCGCGTCCTGGCACGAGCTGTACGCCCGGTGGGGTGCGAAGAACGAAACCGGCGCGTAGCCCCAATAGTTGACCTTTCCCGGCGGGCAGTCCTGGGCGTCGAACTGGAATACCGGCAGCAGTTCGACCGCCGTGATCCCGAGCTCGCGGAGATACTGAATCTTCTCGATCAGGCCCGCAAAGGTTCCCTTCAACCCGTCCGGAACGCCCGAACTCGGATGTCGGGTAAAACCCCGCAAGTGCATCTCGTAGACGATCGTCTGAGAGCAAGGCCTGTTCAGGGGGACATCGCCTTCCCAGTCGTAGAGCCGGGGATTCAGCACAACGCTCTTCATGGCCGTGGCAGCATTGTCTCCCGGGGCAGCCGCCGCATCCCGACTGTAGTTTTGCGGCACCACCACGTCCCGGCCGTAGGGATCGAGGAGCACTTTGGCGCGGTCGAACCGCATCCCACCGGCGGGACCGGCCGGTCCGTCAACTCGATAGCCATAGATCTGCCCCGGCTGCACGCCCGGCACAAACGCGTGCCAGTAATGATAGGTTCGATTGGTGGACGGATCGATCGGGATCACGCGCGCCGGCCGGGCGTCGTCTTCGCGGTCAAAGAGCACCAATTCCACGACGGTGGCGCTGCGAGAGTAGACACTGAAATTCGTGCCCCCTTGACAGACGGTGGCGCCGAGGGGCGCGCTCCGGCCGGCATTCTCCGAAGTCATAGAACTTCTCCAAGCCGGCGAAAAGGGTAAGACGTCATCGGTGGAATATCATCTCGACAGCGATGTCAATGTCTGGAGATCGCCCGGTATGCTCTGGCTGCCCGTCCAGCGCACCGATCCCCTTACGCTCCAGCCCGGCTTTTTTCCTTGCGGACGAAATAGCGGTAGGCGCCGACGCTCAGAAAATTAATCAACACCGCGACCACGTTCCATATGATCACCGGCCGTGAAGCGATCAACAGGCCGTAATAAACCCAGAGGATCTGAAAGACTCCCATGATCGCTGCCATCCTGGGATTCATGCCCGCGCTGGACCGACGCTTGAGCATGGCGAGCAAGTCTGGCACCGCAGCAAAGGTAGTTCCAAAACCTGCCACAAGACCGAGGACCTCTGACCGTTTGATCGCCGGGTCCAGTAGGCTCGGCACGTCGTGTGGAACCAGGTCCTCACAGCCACAAAGCGCGATCACGCCCACTACGAGAATAGCCAGCGTGACTCCGTTGAATCGGCCCATATCCACCTCCACAACTGAATTAGTCGAGTGCTTGCTTTTCGACCTTCCGGCTTGCTCTCCCGGAACGACCACGTCTTCCGCCCAGCTTCGGGCTCGCCTCACGACCCCCTCGTCAAGGAGAAGATGGAAGCCTTCCAGGGAGGCTCATCAAGGTACAATCCGCCGGCCTGCAAGTCGTCGCCTTTCCGTTCGTAAGCCGCGCTGGCGATCTGATCCTCCAGCCACCATTTTCCATTGCCGAGATCGTTGAACGGCAGCCGGACGTAGCACTGGCTCTGGTGGGGCGCGTAGTTCACCGCCACCAGCAGGCGCTCTCCACCGGGACCCTCCCAGCCGAAAGCCAGAAAACAATCCGAGGTCCAGTTGCCTTCCCAGGCGGGTGTACATTCGAGCAGCCGCCACTGGCCCTCGCGAACAGCAGACCGGCGCAGCACGGCCAGCAGGCGTTCGTAAAACTGCTTGAGCTCCAAGTCGATCGGTTCTTCCGGAGCCCGGCAAAGATGGGGGGAGATTCGCTTCCTTCGCCCCTCGAACTGGCCCTGGTGGAAGAAGCGCAGCCCCGGAGAGAGAAACGTGATGACGGCCGCAGCCTTGTGAACCTCAGGAGAGAAGGTGGCGGCGGCCCGTGGCTCGTCATGATTTTCGAGAAAGCGGACGAGCTTGTTCTGGAAGTCGAGCCCGGCGTAAAGATGCTCGCGGACCGGCCGGGCCTGGCCCTCGCGCAGTCGGTCGTACAGCCGCTTGTCGTAAGTGTAATCGAATCCCTGCCGCTGCATCGTCCATTCCAGGTCCCAATAGACCTCAGCCATAAAGCGGAAGTCCGGAGCCTTCCGACGCACGCGCTCGATCGCTTTGGGCCAGAAGGGCTCCGCCCGGATGCCCCACGTGCGCTCAAAGACCTCCGGCAGCACCAGCATGGCCATGTCGCAACGCACTGCGTCACATTGCCCGGCGATCCGCTCCAATTCCCCGATCATAGCTTCCTGCGTGGCGGGATTGCCGTAGTTGAGCTGCAGGGCGTCGGGCCAGCCCGGAAAGTAAGGATCGCGACCGTGGGCCAGCACCAGATCGCCCTGCCGGCGGTGAGCCCAGGTATAGTTGGCGGGCGCCTGGGCCAGGTCCAATTCGGTTCCGGAGACGTAATACTCGGGATGATCCTCAACCCACTCGTGATCCAGGCCGGTGTGGTTAGGGACAAAATCGAGCAAGAGCCGCAGGCCACGCTGACGGAGCCGCTCGCGCAGCCGCGCCAGGGCCTCATTCCCGCCCAAAGCCTGATGGACCGTGTAGCCCGTGATGGCAAACCCCGAACCCGGGATGTCTTCCTCCTGGAGGTCCGGCAAGGTCTCCTCAAATTCCCTGCGCCACTCCCGGTTCTCCCGCGAGACGCGCTGGCCCGCAAGGCCTGTCTGCCAGACGCTGAGGAACCATATCCAGTCGAAGCCCGTGTCGGCCAGACGGTCCAAATCGGCGTCGGGAATGTCATCCAAGGTGGCTGGCCGACCGAGTTCTCGGGAGAGCTGGGTCAACCAGACGCGCGTGTTGATCTGATAAAGCGAAGGATAAAGTGGATTGCGCATACCGGCTCCGATTTCAGCAGCATTTGGGATGACCTACTGCGGTGCTGAGGCAGCAGCGGCCCGAAAGGCCCCCCTGAAGTTGTCGATCAGGATGTGTACGCTGATCAAGAGCACCCAGAGCGGGAAGACCAGCAATATCGACTGGATGGTTCCGACGCTCAGCAGTAGCACGAGGGCCAGCGCGAAGCCCAGGAAGGCCATCCAGCGTGGGACGATTCCGGTTTTCAGCGAGATCGTTGAGGTCGAGATCATAAACACCCCGGCCATCTTGATGGCGTAGATGTGCAGGCCTTGATAGACCTGGATCCGGGCCAGGGCGTAGGCGCCGCTTCCGATCAGGTTCCCTGCTCCGCTCAGTAACAGCCGGACGATCCCTCCGGCGACGGACGCCGCGGTGAAGAGGGTGGCCAGGAAAAGCAGCGCGCTGCCCAGAAATACGGTGGCAAAGAAGCGATCTTCAAGCTGGCCCAAGCGGTCCCGCAGCACGCCCACGAACCACAGGAAAGCGATGCCGGCGAAGGGCAACATGTTCAAGGCGAGAGATATCCTCCTCGAATTTCGGAGGGCATCCTCGGCCGCCGTCGCCGCCAGCGGATCGGCGGGGATCGAAGTCCGGATGAGAAGCATGCTCGCCATCAACAAAAGAGAAAAGACGATGCCGGCGATGGCGGCGGCGCGCGGGGTCGTCAAGTCCCGACGGATCGAATCGTCTTGCTGGCTCATTCATAGCTCCTGGACAATCTGTCGAACGATTCGTTGGACCCTTGCGCGCGGGGGCTTTCAGCGCCGCTGTTTCGATGTCCTTCGAGAACGCATCGGGAAGCTCGCACACGGCTGAATCCGCTGCCCTGTGCAAGCTTCCCAAACCTTGCCAACAGACGGCTACACCTTCACTGCCTGCGCTACCTCCGTGACGGCGGCTGCCTTGCCGAGCTGGAGTGCCTGCTCAGGCGTGGTGGTCGCAAACAGTTGCATGATGCGGGCGACGGCTCCGGTCCATCCGGTTTGGTGGCTGGCACCGAGCCCGGCCCCGTTGTCGCCGTGGAAGTATTCGTAGAACAGGATGTAGTCGCGCCAGTGTGGGTCCTCCTGGAATTTCCGGGTTCCGCCATAAACGGCCCGTCGGCCATCGCTGTCGCGCACAAAAATGTTGGCCAGCCGGCGCCCGATCTCCTCGGCGACCTGATACAGGTTCATCAGATGCCCGGAGCCCGTGGGGCACTCGATGGTGAAATCGTTGCCGTAATACAGGTAGTACTGCAGCAGGGCCCGGATGATCAGGCCGTTCACCGGCATCCAGATCGGCCCGCGCCAATTGGAGTTGCCCCCAAACATGCCGGTGTCGGACTCGGCCGGCAGGTACCCCACTCCGTATTCCTGGTCTCCCACCCGGAACTTATAGGGATGTTCCGCATGGTAACGGGAGAGCGACCGGATGCCATACGGGCTGAGGAATTCGTTCTCGTTGAGCATCGTCGAAAGCACGCGGCGCAGCTTCGTTTCGTTCAGAATTGAACCGAGCCGACGGCCTGCACAACCAAGCTGAGACGGGTCGTGGATAAAGGCTGTCAGTTCCGGGCGTGGCTCGAGGAACTTGCGCAACCGTTCGCGAAGTTCCGGGTACTTCTTTTGAAGTTCCCCCTGAAAAACGGTGACTGCACACAGGGGGAGTAGCCCGACCATGGAGCGAACCTTCAGGCGCTGGGCGCTGCCGTCCGGCAGCCGGAGCACGTCGTAGAAGAACCCGTCTTCCTCGTCCCACATTCCCGTGCCCCCGCCCCCGTGCAACATCGACGAGGCGATCCACAGGAAGTGTTCGACGAACTTAATGGCCAAATGTGCGTAAGCTGGCCTCTCCATTGCCAGCTCTACAGCGATCTCGAGCATGTTCTGGCAGAAGAGCGCCATCCAGGCCGTTCCGTCGGCCTGCTCCAGGTACCCACCGGTGGGCAGCGGCGCGCTGCGGTCGAAGACGCCGATATTGTCGAGGCCGAGAAAGCCACCCTCGAAGACGTTGCTGCCGGAGCGGTCCTTGCGGTTCACCCACCAGGTGAAGTTGAGCAGTAGCTTATGGAACGAATACTCAAGCCAATCGAGATCGCCCCGGCCGTGCCGGGCCTTCTCCAGACGATAAGTGAAGATGGTGGACCAGGCGTGCACGGGAGGGTTGACATCACCGAAGTTCCATTCGTAGGCGGGGATTTGACCGCTGGGGTGCAAGTACTGCCCCTGGAGCATCAGGTTCAACTGCTGCTTGCCGAAGTCCTCGTCCACCAGCGTGAGCGCCAGGACGTGGAAGGCCAGGTCCCAGGCCGCAAACCAGGGATATTCCCACTTGTCCGGCATCGAAATGACGTCGTTATTTTGCATGTGGTGCCAATGCTCATTGCGGGTGGCATGACGGCGATCCTGCTTGAAGGGGTCGGCGCCGTGCTCCTCGAGCCAGCGGTCGACATCGTAGTAGAACAGTTGCTTGGACCACAGCATGCCGGCCACCGCCTGGCGCATCACCCGCGCCGAGTCCTCGCTGAGGGACGGCGGGATCACCGAGGCGTAAAACTGATCGGCTTCGCTGGTGCGCGCGCTCATCACCTCATCGAAATGCGAGCCGAAGGGATCTCCCTGAGCCTGGGGAGGCTTATCGCTCAGGCGCAACCGCACCACCTTGCTCTCGCCTGCGCCAACCGTGATCTCGTAATCGGCCGAGACCTTGGTCCCCGCCCGCTCGGGATTGACCGCGTCCAGGCGGCCGTTCACGATGGCGTTGTTGATCCCATCCTTAACGTACGGCGTCCGGTTGGGCGCCCCGAACACGCGTTCGTTATTGGTCTCGTTTTCGGTGAAGAGCAGCCCCGGTTCACCATCACAGTACAGGAATCTCTCCCCCAACTGCGGATGCGAGGCTGCCACCGCCCGCGCCCCCGCCTGGGCATCCACGGCTCTGAGCGCTGGACGGGCGGCGTCTTTGAACCACGACCAGGTGTTGCGGAACCATAAGGTGGGCAGAACGTAAAGCGACGCCGCTTCGGGCCCGCGATTGCAAACGGTGATCTTGATCAGCAGGTCCTCAGGGGTTTCTTTGGCGTATTCCACGAACACGTCGAAATAACGGTTGTCGTCAAAAATGCCGGTGTCGAGCAGTTCGTACTCGAACTCCTGGCGCGACCGCCCCCGGTTCGTGTTGACCAGGTCGGCGTAAGGGAAAGCCCGCTGCGGATACTTGTAGAGGTACTTCATGTAGGAGTGGGTCGGCGTGCTGTCCAGGTAGAAGTAATATTCCTTCACGTCCTCGCCGTGATTCGACTCGCTGTTGGTCAGGCCGAAAAGGCGTTCCTTCAGGATGGCATCCTGGCCGTTCCAGAGCGCCAGCGCAAAGCAGAGCTGCTGCTTGTCATCGGAGACTCCCGCCAGGCCGTCTTCTCCCCAGCGGTAGGCGCGGGAGCGGGACTGATCATGACTGAAGTAGTCCCAGGCATTGCCGTCGGAGCTGTAGTCTTCGCGAACGGTTCCCCACTGCCTCTCGCTGAGATAGGGCCCCCACTTCTTCCATGGGACGCCGGCCTCGCGGGCGTCATTCAGCCGCTTCTGCTCATCCGTTTGGGCATAATCAATCGGAGCGTTCTGGTTTGGTGCCATGCGCGTTCTCTCCCCACATCGGGCCCATTTTGTCCTGGTCGGCCCTGCATATATCTCGCGCGCAAGGCAGCTTAGAGTCCACTGTTAAAACTGACAGTGGATCAGCCGCCGATGGAGGAGAAATAAAGGGAAAAGATTGAGGTGCGTGGTCAGGATTCCTCGTTGTTGTTCCACGGCAACCCGACCGCAACTTGCTCGGTGAACTTCAGCTGGGAAGGCGCATGACGGTCTTCTGTCTCACTTCGGAGGCGGCGGGGGATAATAAGTAAAGAGCTTGGCGAGTCCTTTGTTGATCAGGTAATTGGCTTGCTGCCGACTCTCGATGGCGCCGCTCACGATGCCGCGCCAGATCAGCTTCTTCAGCTTCTTGTCATAGAGATCGACAATCAAGGAGCCCTTCACCGCCGTTCCCTGCGAGGGTTTGGCATTGGCGTTCAAGCTGGGCTGCCACTGGCCGTCAGGATTGAAGCTGGTGATCTGCCCGCTGTCGCTCATGACCTGATAGCTCACGTAAAGATCGGCCTTGGCCTCCGGGGTCAGTTTGAGGCCCTTCGCCTGCAACTGCACATCGATGGTGCCCCTGATGCGCTGGTCGGTCGACGCGACGGCCGCCTTGCCCGGCAGGTCGGGAACCCAGGCGTAGGTCTTGTAAGGAGTGAAGTCCACGTCCTTGTCCCAGTCGTACGTCACCTTTTGAGCGTAGGCAGGCATGCACATCCCGGCGGCGACCAGAACGAGCAAGCTGGCTCTTCTAAGGCCGCGTCCAAGACGAAAACTCTTCATCCCCATGACCGTCTGTCCTCCAAATGGAACGGAACATCGCCGGCGTCGGCCTGCCCGTCGTCGAGCCGGTTCGATCATAGTATCAGACGCGGCAAGGGAGCATGTCCTGGCGTCAGACAGGGCGCGGTGGGGAAGCAGAATTTGCTTGACGGCCTTTCCGAGAGTCTTGTACCATATAGTAATAGGTGAGCTTGGTCGCGGCTACGCTGTTCCAGCACTGCAATTTCGTCAGAAGCGATGGTGCCATGCGAGCCAAGTCGAGCCCCCGGCGGATCGGAATCGGGGGAGAAAAAAGTTGGCTCTCGGGCAGGAATTTGTGAAGGAATGCGAAACCATCCAGTTGGGTCTCGAAGGGATTCCGCCTTCTTGACAATGTCATACTACTAAGTCAATGATTTGGGCCGGAAATTTCCAAAAACGAAGCCGTTAGGTGTAAGAAAACAAAGGGTCGGAGCTTTCAAACGCCTGTTTGAGGTCGAGCTGGGAGGGGTTCTTTGGTGCGAAAGTGACGCGCACCGCGATGGCGTTCTGGAAGCAGCAGATCGCTGCTCCGCTGCGGCCGGGATATAAGATCCTACTGAAGGCATCGCGCCTGGAAGGGGTCTGTGGCGGGATGGAAGCCAGAGCGTAGGCAAGTCACGCGATCAACTTAAAGATCCGGAGATTCCAGCCATTTAGCTACTTCGCTATACTGGGCGGCCGTCACGCCTTCTGCCCAACGGCATTCATCTCCCCGGTCGAGCAGGACGGTGCGGCGCGGCCCCGAGGTCTGGAGCAGAATCTCCGTGCCGCCGGCGGACCGGTCGTTTGAGCCGCCCTGATCCTCCTCAGCCCCGGGTAGCCTCTTCTCAAGAATCGTCCGGTAGTCGCTGCAGAAGTTACTCGCGGCCTCGACGCTCGCCCACTTGGTGCGGGCCAGCAACGTGAACTGGCCGGGCGCCGGACCTTCGTAAACCCGATAGCGGTCCGCCACCCACGGTTCGGCGACTCTCTGCGCTTCCTGCCGCGAGAGCAACTGGCCGATGAGGGCGTAGTAGCCGAGCGCGCCCATGATGTTGTCCTCGACCTGCCGCAGCCCGCGCAGGCGCCCGAGCGCAGAAGGCGGCGGGAGAGCGAACGCCATCCGTCCCTCGTCGTTCGGCGTCGTGCTTACCCGGGTGGCGCCCCCTCCCTCCTTGGAGGCCGGGTCGTAATAGAGGTCAGGCTGAAAGATCTGGTGGGTCGTGGCGGGCGGCCGCGCAAACGACTGGTTCAGGCGCTTCCAGCCGCCCAACTGGAGGCCTTTGAGGTTGAACTGCATGCCCTGAAGGTAGGGAAACAGCATTTGAAAACGAAGAAAGAAGGGCGCGCGGGAAAAGACCGGAAACTCGGCCATCTGCTGGTTCACCACCTGCTCCATCAGGGCGTCGAGCGAAGGCAGCTTTTCGACCGGCATGGATCCCAGCATCGACTGCAGCATTGCGAGGGTGGCATAGCCCTCCACCAGAGCCGCACGAGCGGCCGTGGCATCGTCGTCCTCGCGGGCGGCGTGCATGTACTTCCAGAGGTCAAAGCTCTGATCCTGCAAGGCGTGGGTGAGCTCGTGGGCCAGCACCATCTTCTGCTGATCGGGCTCCACCCAGTCAGCCATGAACATCGTTTGGCGCCGCGGATCATAGAATCCGGCAGCCTGTTCGGTGTAGAAACTCACCAGGAACTTCTCGAGGTCGAAGTCAGGCCCGACCACGCCAAAAGCCTTGAGGGCCGCTTCCTCGCCGTGCATCTCCTCGGGAGTGTAGTCGGCGTGCAGATTCTCCTTGAGGTACTTCTCCACCTCGCTCTTGCTGATAATCCGTTTCTTGAGCGGAGCTTTGATAGGAAGGCCGGTGATCTCACTCATCTGATGCAAAATGGCGTCGGCCGTTTCCAGCACCGACGGCTGTCCGCCGGACGGCGCCGCGGGCTTGCTGGGCTCCTGGGGTGTTGACGGGCCGGCGGATTCCTGGGCGACCGCGATCGGAAGGCCAAGCCAGAGAAGAGCAAGGGTGCACAGAAGAATCTGCCGCCAGGCTGTCCTGGGGATCGAGGCCAAACGAGTGGTGTTCATAGGCGACATCGGAATTAGCTTGGATGCGCGGCACGCGGGATCAGTCTACAGTAGCACCCGGCCTTTCTCGCGCTGTCGCACCGTGCAGGCAACTGCTATCATAGAGGTGCGCGGGCAAACCGGGCGATCGCTGCCCCGTTCGAGCGCCGACCGCGGGTCTCCTCGGAGGTCCGGGAAGGCTGCCGTGAACGGGGGAGAGGAAAGTCCGAACTCCGCAGGGCAGTGTGCTCGCTAACGGCGAGGGCCGGAGGAGGATGGTCTCGTCTCGACCCGTACGCCTCCGGTACGGAAAGTGCCACAGAAAACATACCGCCCGGCGCGCGTGAGTCCGCAAGGGCTCCGGCCGGGTAAGGGTGAAAAGGTGCGGCCTGCCGGCGATCGGCGGGCTTAATGTAAGAGCGCACCGCGCGGACAGCGATGCCCGCGGCAGGGAAAACCCCACACGGAGCAAGACCAAATAGGAGGGGAGGAGCGGCCCGCTCCGCTAAAACCCTCGGGTAGGTCGCTGGACCTCGGTCGCAAGATCGAGGCTAGATGAATGATCGCCAGCCGCCACCAGCGGCTACAGAATTCGGCTTACAGGTTTGCCCGCCCTCTTGTTCCTTAACCCCAGATTCATACTAGCTTCAAATATCTGTAACAAATTGGTAGATAATACTTCACGAGCGACACCGGCGCAAGGAGACTTCAATGGCCCAGAAGAGAGCCCATTCTACCAGATTGATTTGGACGTTCGCCGCCCTGGTGGCCTGTCCCCTGTTCGCTCAGGTCCAGAACGCCAGCCTGACCGGGCTCATCACCGACTCCTCGGGAGCTGCTGTGGTCGGGGCGAACGTGACAGCCACCAGCAAGACCACAAACCTGAGGTTCCAGACAACCTCTGACTCCTCGGGCTATTACCTCTTCAGCTCGCTGCCGATCGGCGAGTACCAAGTGACAGTGGAGATAAGCGGCTTCAAGAAAGCCGTGCAAGACAACGTGACGCTGCAGGTAAGCCAAAAGGGGCGCGCAGATTTCAGATTGCAGGTCGGAGAGGTAACCCAGACCGTGCAGGTCACGTCGACGACGACACGGCTTGAGACCGAGCAGGCCTCGCCGAACACGGTCGTCTCGAATCGACTGGTGCTCGACATTCCTTTGAGCGGCAGAAATTGGGATGACTTGCTGGGGCTGGTGGCCGGTGTCACCGGGGACCGGTACACGGAGCAGAGCGGCAGCACGGCCTCCGGCCGCACTGGCGGAGTCAACGTCCACGGCGTGCGATCGCTCCAGAACAACTTTCTTCTCGACGGCGTGGACAATAATACGATTTCCGAGAACGTGCAGGAACTGAGCACCCAGGTGGTGCATGAATCCGTGGACGCCCTGCAGGAATTCAAGGTCACCACCAATCCCTACTCGGCTGAATACGGCCGCAGCCCGGGCGCGGCCATCGTCGCGGTCACGAAGAGCGGGACCAACCAATTCCACGGGACGCTCTGGGAATTCCTCCGCAACGACAAGTTCGACTCGGCGGACTTCTTTCTCAACCGGTCAGGGGCGAAGAAGGCTGAGAATCGAACCAACTACTTCGGAGGAAACGTGGGTGGGCCGATCAAGAAGGACCGGGCCTTCTTCTTTTTCAACTACGAGGGGCAGCGGATCGTGCGGGGTCAGACGCGGTTGACCAACGTCCCCACCGCCAACGAACGTATCGGCGATTTCTCTCCGGCGGCTGCCGCCGCCAACAACGCCACGTACGCGGCCGTGAGCGATAAAGTAGGAGACTGCCATACCAAGTCCCCGGCCTCGTTCAATTCGGACGGATCGTTCGTCAACAACCAGATTCCTGCGGCGTGCCTCGACACGGAGGTCCAGAACATCATCACCAAGTACCTGCCCATGCCGAATCTCACACCCACCTCGGGCGCCCTGGATGCCAACAATTTTCTACGTGTACCCGCTCTGATCGACAACAACAACACCTACACGGCGCGGGTCGACGGCCAGATCACGGCCAACCATCATGTCTTCGTTCGCTACGTTAACTCCAGCCGCTTCCGCTTCGTGCCCGGTTACTACGGAGGCATCATCGATGGAACCGGAACCTCTGCCTTCGGGCGGCAGAACCTGGGGTCTCAGGCTGCGGTCCTTGGCTGGACGTGGGTGCTCAGCCCACGGGTTCTCAACGAGTTTCGCCTGGGCTGGGGACGCGATAATTCGTTCGCGGCCCAGGACCCGTTCGGCCAGAACACGCTGGCGAGCGCCGGCATTCTAGGCGTGCAAGACAGCCCCCTCTATAGCGGCGGTCTGCCCGGCATGTCCATCAATGGCGGGGGAGGCGTACCTCAACCGGCGGCCGGCGGCGGCGGCGGGCGGCTGGGATCCCCTGACTTTCTGCCAAAATTTCAAAAGACCAATCAGTTCGAGGAGTCCGACACCCTCAGTCTGGCCCAAGGTCCTCATCAGATCAAGTTCGGCGCCGATTTCCATCTGCCCATGCGAAACATCTACATGGACATTCCCGGCTTGAGGGGGAGTTGGGGTTTCAACGGGCAGTACACAGGCATCCCCTGGGCGGACTACCTGCTGGGCTATCCCCAAAACGCGCAGTTGACGAACCTCTTTCTCCCCGACGAGCGGTTGTGGATGCAATCATACTTCGCCCAGGACGACTGGAAAGCCACCCCGAAGCTCACGGTGACCCTCGGCCTGCGTTACGACTATGCTACCTGGCCGCACGAAGCGACCAATCAGATGACGAACCTGAACCCGCAAACGGGCATGACCTTCACGCCCGCCAACTCGCCCTATGGCTCCGGCCTGGTACAACCCGACCGGAACAATTTCGCGCCCCGAGTGGGCTTGGCATACCAGCTCACACCAAAGTGGGTGTTAAGGGCGGGATACGGCCGGTTCTATCAACTCTTCGAGCGCATCGGAAGCGAAGATCAGATGACGCTAAACCTCCCTCAGCTTGTCAATAATGTGGTCGCGGGAACGTCTACGGTGCCTGCCAACAACATGCGAGTGGCGACCGGTTTCAATCTCTCGCTCGATCCGGCGACGGTTAACCCCGCAACAGTCCGGCTGCGGGCCGTGAATCCGACCGACGTGGATCCGACGGTGGATCAGTGGAACCTGGGATTTCAGCGGCTGTTCGGACAGAGCACCGTCCTCACCGTGGATTACGTGGGCACGAAAGGGACGCATTTGTCCATACTGCGAAATCTGAACCAGCAGTACTTTAATCCCGACAACACCCCAACCTCCACTATTCCCTACCCCATCTATGGCCCGATTGAATTCCGGGACAACATGGGGAACTCCACCTACAACGGCCTGGAAGCCACGCTGAGCAAGCACTTCAGCCACGGACTTTCCCTGGAAGCCGCGTATACCTGGTCCCATTCCATCGACTGGGTGGTGGATAACCTGTTCAGTGGAGGAAGTGGCAGCATTGTGCCCGACGCGTACGACGTCCGCGGAATCAACCGCGGGAACAGCGATTTCGATTACCGGCAGTGGTTCTCTGTGGGCTACGTGTATAACCTCCCGTCTCCGTTCAAAGGGGCCTCGGGAGGCGCCGAGCACGTCCTTTCTCATGTGCTGCGCGACTGGCGCGTGGGCGGCTTCACGACCGCGCGGAGCGGGCGGCCTTACTCGATTTACGCCAACAACATCAAGAGCAAACTCGATATCCGCGGCAACCTGATCAGCGATGTGTACGCTGACTGTCTCGGTAACGGCGCTTTATCCGCCGGCCCCACTCGCACGATCCTCCACTGGTTTAACACGGCGGACTATGTTTTGCCCTCGACGGCGAGACTCGGTACGTGCGGCCGCAACACGCTGTTTGGGCCAAGCCTCGTGCAATTTGACTTAAACCTGACGCGGAGCTTCAACTACTTCGGCGAGGGCCGCAGCCTGGAGTTGCGCTGGGAAATGCTGAACATGTCCAACAACACCCATTTCGGCCTGCCTAGCCAGGATGTCTCGAGCGGCACGTTCGGGCAGATCTCAAGTCTTGCGGGCGACCCCCGCGTTATGCAGTTCGCCTTGAAGTTCTACTTCTGAGCCGGTCGAGCCCGCCAAGTCTGAATCCGGCTCTCGGCCCTCAGCCCATAACCTGAGAGCGTCCGCTTTGATGATTTCGGCGCCTTCCTGAACCGCGGGCAACCTGGCATCCTTCCGCCCGGTCCCAATACGCTAAGCTTCACCTTCGTGACGATAGTATTTGTAGAGGAAAGCGGCTGCAAAAGCGGACAGCGTGTGGAAGATGGCGTGCCCTTGAACCGGCGAAGTCGGGAAGCACAAGGGCTTCCTTGTGAACGAGAGCACCCAGATCGTAAGCGCCAGGAGGAAGGTGATCCCTCCCGCCAGAAACCAGGTTTTGCCTCCCGTATCCCAGGGTAGATTCGAGTACCACGCGTCCGCGCCGGCCGGAGCCCAGCTCGTCTTCGGGGAATTGGTAAAGCCGACCACATTCCAGAGCCACAAGAAGCCCTCGCCGAGCAGTGCCAGTCCTCCGAGAATCAGGTACCAGTTGTCCGATCCTTGGAAAAAGCCGGGGTTCGTCTGCCCGGGAGTTGTTAAGCCGGCGACAACCCCAATGACCGCCAGCCAGGCTCCAAGGAAGATCCATTGGGCCCAAGACGGACCGTCTTCTGGCGCCGTGCTCACGCAGGCGGCGATGAACCGGAACCAACCGTAGCAGGCCACAAAGCCGAACCACACGAAGAGCGACAGGCTGTCAAACCAACCGCCCCAGTTGCGAAGCCCCAAATGGAGCATCATGCTGAAGGGGCCAAGAATGATGGTCATGAACGCGTAGCAAAGGGCGAACAAGTAGGTGACGGTCATGAAGTTCTTCTGCTCCGGCGGGTCCGCGAAGACCAGGAATCCCAGAATAATCAACCCCACGATGCTAAGGCTGAAAGTCGAGATCGTGTTCGACGGCTGCACGGCAAAGCCGCTATCAAAGACTGCCCTGACGGCCGGAGCGTTCTCGCAAAAGCAAGCCCCGCTCAGAACGCCTGTCTCCTGGGCAGCGGTCCCGTCGGTTTTCACGCAGTCGTTCAACCCCCAGGTTTCCAACTGCTTGTCTTGTGCCGGGCTGAGCTTAAACGCGGGATTCGGATTTCCCTGGTCAAACTTGGGTTTTCCGGGCGGTGGATAGAGGATGTTGTACTGAACGGCGCTGAAGAACTTCTTGGCCGTGACGGACGGCGTGATCTTGTCGCACCACGGACCCCAGATTGCCAGGGCGAGCCAAATGAGAAACCACACCCACCCGAGAAAGAACCACCCGCCTGCGGCAAGCGTACTCATCCTTTCCATCGCAACCTCCAACCGGTCAGCACGAATCAGAACTCCATAGGCTGTTCTTTGGATAGTGAAGGCTCGGCATTGAGCGTTTCGAGCCCGGTGAGCGTACTTAAGCGTCTTGTGTATGTCAAGAAGTTATTGAATATTGTCGGTAGCCCGGCGGCGGAGAGTTTTGCTTGAGGCTGCGGCTGGACTCATCAATGTGCACCTTGCTCTGACAGCCAGGGAGGGCGGCATTGTGAACTCCGACCGTTGTTACAGGTGTTTGTCCTGAACGGTCTTCAGTGCGGAGCTTCGTGTGTTAAACTAGCTTGAAATAAACTAACAGAGTACCCACTATGGGGAACCTCATTCAGACGGCCAGCAGAACCCGGCGGCGCGATTGGCTACGAGTCACCCTCTCCGGCATTATCTTTTTTGCCATTGCTACCTGGCTTCCATCACCAGCCTTCCCCAACCAGACGGGAACGAAAGCCGGCTCAGATCCTTACAGCCAGGGAGTCGTTCTACTGGGTCAGCAGAAGTGGAAGGAGGCAGCCGCTGAATTCCAGCAAGCGATCCACAGCGACCCCGAGAACAGTCAGGCTTATGCCGGATTGGGTCTAGCGTTGACCAGACTCGGAGATCTAAAGAGCGCTGAAACGGCCTTCGATGAGGCCCTTCGCCTCGACCCCCAAAGTGTGCAGGCCCACTACTATCTAGGGCTTATTGCTGCGGAATCTCAGCGTCTGGAGGATGCGACCAAGGAGTTGAAGGCTGCGTTGGCGCTCAAACCCGATTTTGAGGAAGCGCGGCTGGCCCTGGCGCTCGCCTTGGAGGAGGGCGGGCGGATCAAGGACGCCATTGCTGAATATCAAGCAGTTCTGAAGCAAAATCCTAAATCGGCCGAGGCCCACAACGGCTTGGGCAACGCCTACGTTCAGAACAACGAAATCTCCAACGGTATTGAAGAATATCGAAAAGCCGTTGAGCTAAAGCCGGACTATTTCCGTGCATACAACAATCTCGGCTCTACCCTCGCCAGCGTAGGCGATTTTGACGCCGCCTATACCGCGATTCGGAAGGCGATGGCGCTGCGTCCGGCAAGCTTCGAAGCCCATCTCAACATGGGCGTGATCCTGCGGGCCAAGGGTGACCCCAAGGGCGCGCTGGCGCAGTTCGAGCGTGTTCTGGCCCTTCACCCCCCGGACGCGGTCGCTTATCGTACCCAGTACGAGAGTGGCCAGGCTTACCAGCAAATGGGTGACTTTGAGAAGGCGAAACAAAGTCTTGAAGCCTCGCTTCGCTTGGCGCCGCAAATGGCTGAATCCTACTACTCACTCGGTTCGGTCCTGAAGCAGCTGGCCTCCTCCAAATCACCTCACAACTCCCCGGCGCCCGCCAATCCAGACGCTGAAAAGCTCCGTGACGAGGCAAGCCGGAACCTGGTCGAAGGAGATTTGGAGGGAGCCACGCAAGCGCTCGAGGCGGCTGTCCAGGCCGATCCCCGCGATGCGCAAGCTCACAACCTGCTGGGATTCGTTCTCGGCCAGCAAGGCAAGCTGCCCGATGCGATCAGGGAGTTGAATCAAGCCGTGACGCTGGATCCGCAATGCTCCGCGGCGCACTACAATCTGGGCGTTGCCCTATGGTATGCAGGCCAAAGGACCGACGCTGTCGCCCACCTGAAAGAGGCCGTGAAACTGGATCCAGCTTCGGGCGAGGCCTATGCGTTTCTGGGCATGAGCCTGAAGGACCTCGGCGAGGATCAGGCTGCCCTCGACAGTCTGGCCTGTGCCCTGGCGCTCGACGCGAGTAACTTTCCCGCCTATATGGATCAGGCAGTGGTCCTGCTCAAGATGAACAGGCTCGGCCCGGCCCTCCATCAATTCGAGGCCGCTCTCCGGCTGGATACGCGTGCCGTGCAGGGCCGACCTGATTTGGCGGAACCGATCTCCCAGCTCCAACAGGTGGCCCAGGGAAAGGACGACATCCCGGAGATGCATTACGTGCTCGGCCGGTTGCTTGGTTTGGCGGGCGCCAACAAAGATATGGTGATTCAGGAGTTCCAAGCTGCGATTCGAGAGGCGCCCGATTTCCCGGAGGCCCACCATGCTCTGGGGCTGGTCTACGTGCAATCCGATCAGGGCACCCAAGCCATCGCAGAATTCCGGAAGGCCATCGACGAGAAACCTGACTATGCGGAAGCTCATGGCGATCTTGGAGCTGTGCTGACTGAAACAGACCTCGACGGCGCCGTCAAAGAACTGCAGACGGCGATCAAACTCGATCCCACCATGGTCAGCGCTCACTACAATCTGTCCGTCGCCTATGGCCGGCAGGGAAACGTCGAGCAGGAGGTCGCAGAACTCCGCAAAGTGGCGGCGATGAACCCTCAGGCCGCGGATGCGCAGTACACGCTAGGCAAGCTGCTGGTTGACCAGAAGAATCTGCCCGAGGCGGTTCAGCACCTCCGGGAAGCCGTGAAACTTGATCCTCAAAGGGGCGATGCCTACTACCAGCTGGGCCTGGCCCTGGGACGCATGGGCCAAACCGAGGAATCGGACAGGCAGTTCCAATTGGCGCAGAAGTTCAACGCTACCAAAACCAAGACGCAGTTTGCAGATTCCCAGTTCAGCCAGGCGGAAGAAGAAATGGTCGCGGGCAAGACGGACGCCGCCGTGGAACATCTCCAGAACGTCGTCCGGTTAGAGCCCGACTCTGCGAGGGCCCATAAGGAGCTCGGAGTGGCCTTGCTCAAGAAGGGGGACGCGGAAGGGGCCGTTCGTGAGTGGCGCGAGGCTGTACGCCTGGAGCCCGGCGATTCTGAGACACGATACACGCTGGCGAAAATCCTGCTTCAACAAGCCGACCTCGATGCGTCGATCCAGCAGTTCCAGGAAGCCATCCGCCTGCGGCCGTCATGGCCCGAGGCTTACAACTACCTGGGGATGGCGCTCGCCCGAAAGGGCGAGACGGAGAAAGCGGTCACAACGTTTCAGCAAGCTCTCAAACTCAATCCCCAATACCGTGAAGCCCAGGAGAACCTGACCGCGACCCTCAAGCAGCTCAACACGCCGAACGGGAGGGTGCAGCACTAAGCGCCGCCGCGGATAAGAGAAATGGCACGGGTGGAAATCACCAGGATCTGGGGACCGGCCCTCGGCAGTCCGGACCGTACGGCACTTTCGGCCTTGGCGCGGGCGGGCCGAGCTGCCTTTCTGCTATTGACCTTTGCGATCGCCGTGCTTGCTCTTGGCGCCCGGGCGGCAGCCCCTGCTCAAGACAAGGGCGTGAGCGGCTTGGCTGCTCCTGCGGCTGATAGCCCGGCTCAAGCGGCCAGGGAGGATCCGCCGGAACCGCTCGTTTCCTTAGAGAATCTTATCGCGCAGGGCCAATATCAACAAGCCATCCCGGGCCTGGAGCAATACCTTCACGATCATGACAGCTCGGCCAAGGCACACTATGACCTTGGCTATGCCTTTTTCCGCACTCACCAGGTCGGGGGCGCGGTCCGCGAGCTGTCCAAGTCGCTACAGCTTAACGGCCAGGATGCCCAGGCCCACAAGATCCTCGGACTGGTCTGCACCTTTGTGGGCCGTTACGATTTGGCGGAGACCGAACTGGAAGCCGCGGCCAAACTGGAGCCCGATTCGCCCGAGATTCACTACTTCCTCGGCCGGATCTATTACACCCGACAGGTCTTCCCGATGGCCTTGAAAGAGTTTCAGACCGCGATCCAGTTGAATCCGGCCTACATGAAGGCGTACGGCAATCTGGGCCTGGTCATGGAGGTGTTGGGGAAGAACGATGAGGCGGTTCGCGACTACACCACCGCCGCCCAGATCAACGAAACGCAGCACCTGAAATCGCCCTGGCCTTTTGAGTTTCTGAGCGCTCACTATAATCGCGACCGGGAACCCGGGCAGGCGATTGAATATGCGCAAAGAGCGCTCCAGATGGACCCGAAGTGCGATCTGGCTTACTACGATCTCGCCAAAGCATACCAGGCCCAGAGTGAGTGGCAGAAGGCCATTGACGCGGCGCAGAGGGCCATCGCCATCAATTCCAGCACCCCCGAGTACTTCTACCTACTCAGCACGGCCCTGCGCAGGCTCGGGAAAGTGCCCGAGAGCGAGGCCGCTCTCAAACGATTCGAGGAGATACAGAACGACCAACAGGCCACCGCCAGAATCTGGCGCGAGGCGAGCCATCAAGCGAGTGCCCCTCAAGCTCCACCGCAGCAGGATGATGAGCCCTGATTTGCACGATTTTCCCTGGAAATCACGGCGCGACTTTCTCGGCACGCTTGCCCGCTTTGGCGCGGTCGTGCCTGCCTCGGGGCTCCACCCCCTGCTTCAAAGGGCGGTTCCTGGTCAAAAGCCAAAGCCGCGGAGCTCCACCCCGGAGCCTGCGGCAGACAGGTTGGGATTTCGCTTCACCGACGTGGCAGCCCAGGCGGGACTCGGCCAGGCCCTCAACGTCACCGGAGAGAAGAACACGAAACGGTATCTCTTGGAAGAGATGGGTTGTGGCGTGGCTTTCTTTGACTATGACTATGATGGTTGGGTGGACATTTTCATGGTAAATGGAACCGCGCTTGGGGTGCGCCCGACCGACCCCCAGCCCTCCAATTTCCTTTTCCACAACAACCGCGACGGGACCTTCACCGATGTCACCGAGAAGGCAGGCTTAGTCCGGACAGGCTGGGGGCAGGGTTGTTGCGTAGGTGACTACGACAACGATGGCTTTGACGATCTATTCGTCACCTACTGGGGTCAGAACGTTCTCTATCACAACAACGGCGACGGCACTTTCACCGATGTGACCGAGAAGGCTGGTCTTCTCCAGCCTGGTCCTCACCCCAGGTGGAACGTCGCTTGCTGTTTCCTGGACTACGACCGCGATGGGCATCTCGATCTGTTTGTGGCCAACTATGTGAACTTCGATCCTAAGATCGTTCCCCCGCCGGGCGGCGACGCCCTCTGCCGGTATTACGGTGTCGCGGTCGCTTGCGGACCTCAAGGTTTGGGCGGCGGAACCAATATCCTCTACCGCAACCGGGGAAATGGCACCTTTGAGGATGTCTCCGAGGCCGCGGGCGTCACGAATCCGCGCGGGTTGCCGGACCCCTATGTGGTCCGTGAAAACTGGATTCCGGTGGGCGCCTACGGGATGGGGGCGGCGTCGGCAGATTTCGACAACGACGGTTGGCCTGACATCTACGTCGCCTGCGACGAAGCGCGGAGTCTCCTATACCACAACAACCACGACGGAACCTTCACCGAGATCGGCACTCCCGCCGGCTGCGCGCTCAGTGCGAACGGAGGCACCCAGGGCGGGATGGGGGTCGCGGTAGGGGACTACGATTGCGACGGCTGGCTCGATATCCTCAAGCCCAATTTCGCCGGCGAAAACGTCAGCCTCTACCGCAACAATCGGGATGGCACTTTTTACGACGCGGTCTATCAGTCCGGGCTCGCGTCGGCGACGGCCAACGTCGGCTGGGGCGCAGGATTCCAGGACTTCGACAATGACGGCTGGCGTGACATCTTCATTTCGACGGGCCACGTTTACCCTGAGATCTCCGGGCGCGGCCTCATGGCCAACTACGCGTCGCCGCCGGTCGTTTATCGCAACACAGGCAATGGAAAATTTGAGAACGCGGCGGCGCGGTCCGGGCCGGGCGCCCTCGAACCGCATACGAGCCGCGGCTGCGCCTTCGGAGATTACGACAACGACGGCGACGTCGACATCGCGGTCATCAACATGAACGGCACCCCCACGCTACTGCGCAACGATTGTACGTCCGGACACAACTGGATCAAAGTCAAGTGTATCGGCGTCAAATCCAATCGCAGCGCGATCGGGGCGCGCGTCAAAATCGTCGCCGGAGATCACGCCCAGATTGACGAGGTGATGAGCGGCGCCAGCTACCTCTCTCAAAACGATTTTCGCCTCCACTTCGGGCTCGGCCACGCCAAGGCGGCGGACTCGATCGAAGTGCGCTGGCCTTCCGGCCTGGTGGAGCGATTCCAGAAGGTTGGAGCCAATCAACTCTTGTACGTTCAAGAGGGACGGGGAATAATCCGAAAAGAGAAGCTGGCGTAGGGGTAGGCCTTGTGAGGGTGTTTGAGAACTCGTATTTGGCGGCACCGAGCGTGGATCCCCGCTTACGCGGGGATGACATCGCGGGACTCAGAAACTCCACACCAGGGCTGTCATTCCCGCGTAGGCGGGAATCCACGAGTTTTCACACGGACTCCTTGTGGCAGCCCGAATAACAGAATGCCCTCGAGATGGGCGCCATAAAGGCCGCCCCCATGTCACGGAATCATGGACGACACGAAGACCAACGCTGTCGCAAGCGCTGTCTCCTGTATCCGGCGGGCTTCCGTGTGCTGCGGCCTCCTGCTGAGCTACTGGATCACGGCCAGGGCCGCTTTCGCGCAACTGGATCACATCAAGACCGCTGCTCAGCTACTGAGCCAGGGACGAAAGGAAGAGGCGGAACGCGAAGCGCGCCTGGCCCTGGGGAATCCCACCATCCGGCCGCTGGCCTTGGCAATGCTTGGGACGATTCGCCTGGAGGAAGGCAAGTATCAGGAGAGCACGCAGTTTCTCACCAAGGCCGTCGAGTTGAATCCCCATCTCTCTGGTGCGTGGACGACGCTCGGAGACGCTTACGTGCTTCAAAACAAACCCGACCTGGCGAGCCAAAGCTTCGAAAAGGCCCTGACGGCCGATCCCGCGAACAACCAGGCCCGCTACGACCTGGCGAAGCTCGAGGCTTCCCTCCATCACTACCAGAAATCCCTCGATACGGCGCACCCGATTCTCTCACAGCTGGTCAAAGCGGAGGACGGCCTTCTGATTCTGGCAACAGACTATGGAGGCCTGGGAGAGAAGGACGACCTCAGCCGGGTGGTCCGTGCCTGGCAGGATCTGCCTCGTCCTTCGGATGAATCATCCCTCGAATTTGCCCGGCTCCTGATGGGCTACGGCCTGACCTCGGAAGCCAAAGCGGTGGTCGAAGGCGTTGAATCCAGAAGCGCCGGGCAGGTCTCCTGGACGCTCGCTTTGAATCTTGGGAAGGTTCATCTGGGGCTGGACGAGCTGGACGCGACCGAGCGGGATTTTGAACTTGCCCTGAGCTTGAATCCCGCCTGTGCAGCCTGCGATCAGGGAGTCGCCGAAGTTTCCGACCGGCAAGGAAACACCGAAAAAGCGCTGGCGTACCTTCTGAAGGCGAAAGAATTGGAGCCGGAGAACCCCGAGATCCTGTTTGCGTTTGGAAAAATCTGCTTGAAGCGAGACCTGATTGAGGATGCTCTGTCTTCCCTCGGCAAGGCGGTTTCGCTGAAGCCTGACGACGATCGCTATGTCTATGTCTTCGGCTCCGCCAATGTCGCGCGGGGCAATCTTCCCAAGGCCGCCTCGCTCTTCGGTCAGCTTTTGAAAAAGCACCCCCAGGATCCGGTTTTGAATTATGCGATAGGAACGGTCTACTATCTGCAGAGCAAGTACCCTGAGGCTGAATCGGCTTTGAAAAAGAGCCTTGATGAGCAGCCCGACCAGGTGGCAGCCCCGTACTACCTGAGCCTCACCTACAGCCACCTCGGCCAGAATGACCAGGCGGAGGCGTTACTCCGTAGCCTGGTCAAAAGCCACCCCCAGTATGCACCCGCGTACGTAAGGCTCGGAACCATCCTGATGAGCGAGCACCACTACGGAGAAGCCCAAGAGTATCTCGAGCGTGCGGTGGCGCTCGACTCGAGCTCGGAGCAGGCCCACTACCAGCTGTACATGCTGTTTCAAACCCTCGGGAAGGACGGCGAGGCCCAACAGCATTATGCCGAGTGGCAAAAGCTCCAAGCTGAGCACCAGGCGCGGAAGCACTTAGAACTCCACCTGCTACTCCCCAATTAGCTGAAAGCTGGTCCAGGAAAAAACAGCCTGAGCAAGAATTCGTACGCGGCTGCTTTTCAGGCTGCTTTCTTCGAGGTGATGAATTCAGCCTCAGTGACGGCCCAGGCGCGTGCCTTCAGCAGCCGGTCGCGTAGTTCTCAGATCCCGGCCGCGGCGGAACACCGGTTCGATGTTTCCAGCACCCCCATCGCGATGCGCGTCCCTTTCGTGCCAAAGGACCATCCCAACTCGAGCCTCAAACACGTGTTTGAAAGCCCCGATCCTTTGTTTTCTTATACCTAACGGCTTTGTTCTGTAAATTTCCGCCCTAGATCATTAGATTAGTAGTACACTGTGTGTCAAGGAGGCGGTGCCGCCATAGTTCAGAATCCCTTCCAGATGGTCAGTCTCCTCTTTCCTTCATCGACCTCGTGCCGGCAGACCCAATTTCCGAACCCGTCCGGAATCCTCGTCAAATCGTTTTGTCTGTTCGCACCGAACAGTCTTACGCAACTGCATGATTTCGCATCCCCTCACAAATTCCTGCTCGGGCCCCAAAAGACAATGGCCGGTCCCTTGCGGGACCGGCCATCGCTGAATGCAAGCTGGAAGTCTTAGAAGAAGATCTCCAGGCCGAGCTGAATGCGCCTGGGGATGTTGCACTGGGTGGATGTCACCCCGAAGGACGCATCAGTGACCGTCGAATCCGGCGTGCAGAAATCGACCCGGTTGAAGAGGTTGCCCGCCGAGGCTTCGAATCTCACATATTTCTGCTCGCCGAAGTAAGTGTCCTTGGCGATCTGGAGATCCTCGTTGTAATAGTGGAATCCGCGAATGCCCGTAGTGGTCCGCGGATTGTCGCCGAAGGTGCCCGGAGCAGGGACGGAGAAGGCAGCCGAGTTGAAGTAGACTTGGCTACTCGGGTTGGTAAACGATCCCGGGTTCACAGCGGCCACGCCCGAAACACGGTTGGGGAACATAGCGGTGCTGAACAGGTACGGGTTGTTGGTGTTGGCGACATACATGGTCACCGGGCGTCCTGACTGGTAGCTGGCGATCAATGAGGCCTGCCAGTGGCTGACGAGCTTATCCACGAAACCCGTCGCGCTTCCCAGGAACTTCCGGCCTTGCCCAAAAGGCAACACGTAGACCTCGCCGATCGTCAGAACATTGGGCACATCGTCGGAGCTCGGCCCCCAGAGATCGCTCATATTACTTGGATTCTGAACCGGCAGACCGCCTTCCTGCCCCGATTCCGCTCCGTTATTCATGAGCCTGGAATAGGTGTAGGCAACGGTAGTTGACTGATAATGTCCGTGCTGGATCAACTGCGTCTGGAAGGCGTTGTAGTGGCTCTTGCCGTCGTGCGTCTTGCGCCACTGAATTCCCTGCGGGTTGTATTGCGGGAAAGGCAGCAGGGCGTGCGCCAGGTTCCCCGTCCATCCGGGATAGGGAAGGGCGGCGCCGTGCGTATTGCCATAGGGAACGCCATTGGTAAAGCCGGCGCCCGTCAGGTCAGTACCGTATTGCAGAACGCTATCGGTGTTCATGTTGAAGTAGTAGCCGGCGCTGGCGCGGTCGTCAGGCAAGCGGGTTCCCTTGTTTCCCACGTAGGCCACGTCGAGGCTGATGTTGCTGCCCCACTGGTGTTGGTAGGAGATGCTCCAGTTCTGCCAGATCGGCATCTCATAATTGTCGGGGGAAACGGCCACCGGACTGCCTCCAGTGCCTCCATTATTCACAACGCCAGGAACCAGATTCGGCGGGAACGTGATAGCGCTTTGCGGGAATCCACTGCCCCAGTAATAGGTGGGATTAAGGTCATTTACTTGATTCGACACGGTGGGGTTGGTTTGATAACCATCCACCGGGTAGGCGTCCCAGGAGTCGGCGATGGTGGCGCCATAGTAGAGGCCGTACCCACCCCGGATCACGCTGTTCTGCTTTAGTTGATAGGCAAAGCCAGCGCGCGGAGCTATGCCCGTGCTGCCGTTGCCGTTGGCGAGGTTGGCGTCAAAGACCGTGGCGCCGGCGATGCTCCCGCCGTTGATGGTCTGAGTGGCTGTAGGAACAAAGGTCGAAAAGCGGTTGTGCTGCTCGGAGACGCCGGAATTATGATCGAGACGCAGACCCCCTTCCAAGGTGAGGTTGGGCTTGATCTTCCAGGAGTCGTTTATCCACGGCGCCACATAAGAGATTTTCGGCATGTAAGGCTGGAACACCGAAAAGTTGGCACCCTGAGTCTGGCCGAGGAGGAACGCAGCATAAGCGTCGCCTTCCGAGTTGGCGGAGCCCAGGTTGTTACCCTTGCTGTCGTAACCTGCAGTGCTTAGGGCGCTAAACGTAAAGTTGCCGCCCGAGTTGACCGCCCATCCCGTTTGAGGGAAATTGATCATATTGGCCTGGACCCCCATCTTCACCGTGTGCTTGCCGGTGATCCAGGTGAGGTCGTCATAGAACTGATACCGGTTGTTGATATCGGACCCTTCGGCCAGCCAGGGCGTCCCGTATTGAGTGTACCCGACCGGCCCGTTGGCGAAGTTGATCTGGGGGAATCCAGCCTTGTTGTACGCCGGCTGGTCAGGCAGGCCCAGGCCCAGCTTCTGGTTCCAGCCAACCCCGGAGGACAACTGGTGCCCGTTCATCACCCAGCGGTCGTAGGCGATCGTCGCGTGGTTGAACAGGTTGGGTTTGATCACCGTGTTGATCTGAAGGTGAGCAAAATGATTCGTGATGAGCTGGTAGAAGCCTTGGCCAAGATAAGTGTCATTCGCCTGCGGGTCCGTTTGACCGTTATGCTCGGTATTGCAGCCCGACGGGCCGCCGCAATGGGCGGTCCGAGGCCGGTGATTCTGAAAGTAGGTGAAGGAAGCCGACCACTTATCGCTGAAGGTGTGATCGACTCTGAACAGCCAGGTGGCGACATTGATCTTGTCGTTGTCGTCTGACGTGCCGCCGAATTCGTTGGGCGTGAAGAGCGTATTGCGGTCAAGGTTCGGGATGATGGAGTTGACGTACTGCGCTCCCGCATTCCCCATGAGCAGCGGATCGTTCGCCGGAATCATGTTCGCGGTTGAGGTGGGCAACCCGGTGACGGGGCTGAATCCGTAACCATCACGGACGGGAATCCCGCTCACCATCCGGGTGGTTGCAGGGTTGAAGATTTCTCCGTAGTAGATCGGCCGGTTCAGCGCATCCGTCCCAATCGCACAAGGAGGAGTCGCGCAGCCGGCCTTCGGAGATTGCAGCAACTGGCTGAAATCGCCGCTTCTCTCAGCCGGCGTGGGAAGCGTGTTCTGATACCCGGTGTTGACCGTGCTGTGGTAATCGAGCCGGTCATAATTCACAAACCAGAAAGTCTTGCCCCATTTGTGGATCTTGGGGATCGGTCCGCCAATGGCAAAGCCCACGTTATTCTGGGTCAGAGGCAGAATACCTATGCCCGCTGAATTCAGGAAGAAGTTATTCGCATCCATCTGGCTGGTGGTCAGGATGTCGTACAGACTGCCGTGAAGCTGGCTGGTACCCGACTTGGTGGTATAGAGGGCGAGGCCGCCGCTGGTGTGTCCGTACTGGGCAGAGAAGTTATTCACCGTCGTGGTCATTTCCTGCACGGCCGCATAGGGGATGGAACTTTCGTGCGTTTGCTGGTGACCCTCGGCGTAACCGTATTCGGCTCCGTCGAACCAGCTCTCCCAAGACACCGTCTGGCCGCCGTTGATTCTCGACTCAAAGGCGTCGCCGCGGAAGATCGCGTCGCCGTTGGGGGCGGTCGGGACGTAGCCGGGCGACAGGATGAGCTTGGTTTCCGCCAGGCGTACGTCGGCGCCCATCACGTCCGGAAGGTCGCGATAGTAGTCGCCGCTCACACGGTAGGAGATTGTGGCGCTCTGCGTGTTAATGAGCTGGGTGGTGGCTTTCACCTCGACGGTCTGGGACACCGCTCCAAGTTGGAGGGAGACGTTCTGGGTAAAGGTGCGTCCCCCGATCGTCAGCGCCAGGTCAGCCTGGTCGTAAGTCTTGAAGCCTTCCTTGCTGACATGCAAGGTGTAAGTGCCAGGAATCAGCGCTGGCGTGGTGAAATTACCGGCGTCGGTGGTAGCGACGGTCGTCGACACGCCGGTGGACTGGTCTGTTAGCGTGACCGAGGCGCCGGGGACAGCGCCCCCCGTCTGGTCGGTCACCAAGCCCGTCAAGGCGACGCGGTCAGCTCCAACTTGAGCATGCGCTCGCACACCGATCAGTGTCACGACGGACACCGCCAGCAACAGAGTCAGAAAAGGCGATCTTCGTCCCACGTCCCACCTCCGCATTCCACTCCGATTTGATTGAAAACCCCTCGTCCGACGGCAGGTACCGCAGTGTTCATGGGCGCTGGCTCTCTTACTTCAACGGCCAACTGCCCCAATTCGCTTGATGCTTAACCCCCTCAGCGCTCCAACACTCGCGGTTAAGCGTTTTCATCAAGCTAACTCGGACAAGATCAAACCATGTTGCAGGGAGCGTTGTCAATACTTTTTTTAATTTCTTTTATATTTTTTTCGGAACCTTCTAGTACAAACAAACTAGGCTCTGCTACCGTGCAATTAGGAGTGCGGATTTCTAACTCACGATGGCTGCTCCTTTCCCGGCGACGCCTACTCCATTATCCACAGCTTAACCTCAAGAAAATACGGGTTGGGATCTCTGTAGGCTTGCCGGCCGCCGCCAGCGTTCTCCCTTGAATCCGGCAGGAGTGGGCGGGGTGGACGACCGTTAGGCGAACGCGGGTCCCTGTCAGGTCAAGGATAGGCTCGAGGTGTTTCCAAGAGGTACACAAAAGCCACACAGCAGGACCCGGTAGGTACGAACAGTCGTGATCGTGGGATGTGACCTTGCCGTTGGCACATGCCGTCCTCAATGCAGTAGAATACCTGGGCGAGGCCGGCCCAACAGGCTGCAGGAGGCTCCCATGAGAGACAGATTGGCGAAAGCGACACCAGCGGCGCTCCTGAAGATCACGGCCTTTTGGGCAGCGACGGCGCTCCTCGCCGCACCGGGGCTGTGCCAGGAAGAGCGGTCGATCGAAGGCCAGATTCGTGTGACCACCGGCGGCGATCTCCCCTCGGGCATCGTCGTAAAGCTGGAGCTCGCCGAGAACGTGGTCGCCGCGCAGCAACTGGTAGGGAAAACGGGGAAATTCGAATTTCGTGATCTAAAGGAACAGCATTATCAGATCATTGTCACGGCCGACGGGTATCAGCCGGCAAGCGCGCAGGTGGACATGGCTTACTATGCCAGCCGGTTTCCAACTGTCTACTTGACGCCGCTCGGAGCGAAAAAGACCCCTCCACCTCCTTCGGAGAACGTCACCGATCTGGCAGCACCGAAAAAAGCGCGAAAAGAATACGAGCAGGGACACGATGCATTGCAGGCGAAGGACCTGACAAGCGCGCGCAAGCACTTTGAAGCGGCCATCAGTATGGACCCGTGCTACGCGCGGGCGCTCACCGAGCTGGGAGTGGTTCTCACCCTGCAAGGAGACCTTCCTTCCGCGGAAAGCTCGTTCCAAAAGTCGATTCACTGCGACGGTGAGTTTCTGGAAGCCTATCTGCAAATGGGAATCCTCCTGGACATGGAGAAGAAGTATTCCGAAGGCGAGTCCACTCTGCGGCAAGCATTGCGCGTGGCGCCAAGCGATTGGCAGCCTTACTACCGGCTGGGCGCCTTGCAACAACACGCCGGCAAGTACCAGGAAGCGGTCGGGGAATACTTGAAGGCCGAGTCCTTGAGCGGAGCCGTGCCGGTGGAGGTTCATCTCCGGCTGGCCGACGCCTATCTCCAGCAAAAGGAGTACGACCAGGCTTACACCGAGTTGCAGACCTATCTCAAAATCGCTCCTGACGGGCCGCTGGCGGCCCAGGCCCGGTCGCTGCTTCCGCAGGTGGACTCGATGCGCAAGTCGAACGCCCAGGCGGCCACAGGTCCGCCATAGCGGCAGAGGCGCTGTCGGCAGGAATAAGGAAGAACATGGGGATTGCGAGGTACACGATGTGGCGAAGGCTGGCGAACCTGACGGTCTTCCTGGTTTTGGCAGCGGCGATTCTGCCGGGGCAGGAAACGGGACAGCATCTGCTCAATCAAGACGAAGTCTACGGCCTGATCAAACAGGACAAGGGACATTTGGACGTCCTTGAAAAGACTCTGCACGACCAGGGTGTGGATTTTGACCTGAATAACGACATTGAGAAGAAGATGCGCCAGGCAGGCGCGACGGACGAGATTCTGCAGGCCATTTGGGCGGCCGGGCCAACGGTGCGCACCTTCAAAGGAGCGGCCCTCATGAGTGCGACGGGCACTCCCCTCACATCCACTTACAAGGAGGCTATGGGCTATAAGACGCTTGAGGAGACCTCCGATCCGGACACCAAGATTCGCATGGCCATGGAATTCGCTCAGACCTTTCCCAAGAGCGATTTGTTATCTTACGTCTTCACCCAGGCGGCCGCCGCTTTCCAGCAGAAAGGGGACTACCCGAACGCCGTGAAAACGGGGCAAAAGAGCGTCGAACTCGATCCCGAGAACGCTTACAGCCTGCTCATTGTAGCCACAGCCCTTTCCGAGCCCAGCATGGTGAGCAAGGCCGGCGACAACCGCGCGAAGGTCCTGCCGGAAGCACAGACCGACGCCCAGCGGGTGCTCGACCTCTTGCCCAAGCTGGCGATCAGGCCCGGCGAAACGCCGGAGCAGCTTGAGGCGCGAAAGGCCGGTATCGAATCCAGCGCGCATGCCGCCCTGGGCTCGGTCGCTATGCAGCAGGACAAGCATGATGCAGCCATCGACGAATTCAACAAAGCCATCTCCTTCTCCCAACCACCCAAGCCTTTCCTTTACTTTCGTCTGGGAGAAGTCTATTCAAGGGCCGGCAAGAAGCAGGAAGCGATACAAGCCTTTTCGAAGGCGGCGGAACTGGGCAGAGGAACGGTCATCGAGACTTATGCCAATCAAAGCATAAAGGAACTCCAGCAAAACTGATGTCCCGTGGTCAGGAAAGGGACGGTGAAGAGCAACGCCCGCACCGTTCTTGACTGGCAGCCCGGCAAGGCCAATACTTCCTGGGTGAAGTTCGGGCCGCTTCTGATTTCGATTGTCCTTCCGACGGCGGCTGCCCTCGCAGTCGGCGCCGGGTCGCCGCCCGCCGCCGGTTTGCCGCAATCCGCGGAACTGCCGGGTCGCCTGGGTCAGGAGGAACTCGAAACCTATCGTCAGGTCCGGAGCCTTGTCGATTGGACACCCCAAGAGATCGAGCAGTTTCCCTCTCTTTATAAACTGCGAGCCGCCGGGAACAAAGAGGCGCTGCCGATGATCATGAACCGCGTGGGGGAACGGGCGGCGGCCATGATCGCCGAATTCCGCAACATCGCCTGCGATGAGCGCGTGTATTCAGAGTGGAATGTGGGGAGTCCTATCGCTACGTGGCGGGAGATGGGGCCTAACGAATCGGCGCATCATTTTCTTTACATCATCATTCCTAATCCGGTTGGAGATTCTCGGATGTTCACCGAGTATCGGACCGATCCCAAGGGCAATCCCATTGATCTGAGACACGTGGATGACCTTCGGCTGATCACCACCAACTTCACAGGAAGTTGGTCGTATTTCAACTCCTCCAATCAAATCGAGAGCCGCTTTCGATACTTCGGGGAAGAATCCATCCGAAAGCGCCATTGCTACGTTGTGGGCTTCGCCCAGACGCCTGACCTAACCAGGAACTTCACGACGTTTGAGGTTGGCAATCGTTCTGCGGATATTCTCGTGCAGGGACTGGCATGGATCGACGAGGAGTCCTTTCATATCGTGCGGATTCAAACCTGGCTTCTTGCTCCCCGAAAGGATATTGGACTTGAGAGCCAAAGCACCACCGTGGACTACTTTCCAATTCTTCCTGGCGGTCTGAAGAGTGTCCTGTGGCTGCCCAAAGAGGTCACGGTGCTGGTTCATTATAGGAGCGTGTTCATCCGTAATACCCATCGTTATTCGGGATTCAAGCTCTTCCAGACGCACTCCGTGATCATTCAATGAGGGGAGGCGGTTCGCGCCTAGTTGGAAAACCAGGGCGACACGCAATGGGGGCAATGGGAAGGGCTTGCCGTCAGGTTCTCAATCACGACACCAGATGGGGGTCGAACGAGCGGGTCGCGTGACGCAAAGGGACAGTCGTGACGTCATTCGAGCAGTCGCGGAGGGTTTACCCCGCTGCCACGGCTTGATATCGCTTTGCGTTTTCATTGCTCTCCTCGGTACTTGCCCGCCTTCTGCTTTTGGCCGCGACCAGCCGGCGGCTACACGCCCCCGCCAGCGCCCAATCCAGTTCAGAAACGCCAGGAGCGACGTGCCCTACGTCGGCTCGAGGGCCTGTGCCGAGTGTCACTTGGACATTTATCGGAGCTATGTGAAGACCGACATGGGTCGTGCGATGTCACTGCCCGGCGACGGGAAAGCCTTCGACGGCCTGACCGCGCCGGTCAGGGTCGATCACCCCAAGTTGCATCGCTCTTATGAGGTCTACCGGCGCGGCTCCGACCTCTATCAGAGCGAATATGAGCTTGATGCGGAAGGCAAGGAGGTCTATCGCGACGACCGGAAGATCAGCTATATCGTCGGCTCAGGAGCGAATGGTCTTGGTTGCATCGTGCGCCGCGGCGACTTTCTGTTCGAGGCTCCACTCTCTTATTACTCCGAGACCAAGACGTGGGCTCTCTCGCCCGGTTATGAGCATGGAGACTTCGGTTTCAACCGGCCCGTCCGGGCGCGCTGTATCGTGTGCCACAGCGGCAGACCACAGCTCGTCGACGGCAGCGAGTTTAAGTTCAAGGACCCGCCTCTTCTGGAATTACCGATCGGCTGTGAAAGCTGTCATGGTCCCGGCGCCCTGCACGTCGAGGAACGGAAGAAGGCCGCACCTCTGGACGGCCCATTGGACCGAAGCATCGTCAACCCCGCCAGACTTCCCGCCTGGCTCGCCAACAATGTCTGCATGTACTGTCATGAGAGTGGGGACGCGCGCGTCCTGATGCCCGGCAAGAGCTACGCTGACTTTCGGCCAGGAACTCCTCTCGCCAATACCGTCGGGATCTTCGCGGCGCCCTTCGATCGCCGGGCGCCGCCCCCCGATCTGATCCTGCGGCACTTCGTGTTGATGAGCCTGAGCCAGTGCTATCTGAAGAGCGGGGGAAAGCTGGCTTGCATCACCTGCCACGATCCGCACCGCGAACCGTCACCTCAAGAGGCGGCGCCGTTCTTCCGGAGCAAGTGCCTGACGTGCCACACGGAAGAGAGCTGTACCCTTCCGCTCGAAACCAGGGCGGCGAACACTCCGCCCGACGATTGCGCCGGCTGTCATATGCCGAAGCAGTCCCTCCGGAGGATCTCTCATTCCGCGCTCACCAATCACCGCATCCTCGCGCATTCCGGCGAGCCGTTGCCGGAGAGCGCCTTCCACCTGACCACCACCCAACTTCCCGACCTCGTGCAACTGGACGCCGTGCCGGCGCCGTCCGGAACGCCGGTGCCGCTTTTGACCTTATTCCGGGCTTACAAGGAATTGATGCCCGCCCATCCAGAGTACCTGGCCCGAATCGAATCGATCCTGGACTCGCTCGCTGCGGCCAAGAGCGATGATCCTGAGGTCCTGGCGGCGATGGCAAGGAGGAAGATGCGCGACCCGTCCGCAGAATCTCAAGTGGCCGCGGCCGACTATTTCGAGCGAGCGGTTCGGGCCGGTTCGACCGATGAGTACGACTTCGAGCAGTTGGCGACGCTTCAAGCGCAAGGCGGTAAGACGCAAGATGCCATCGCCACGGTCAAGCGCGGGATGGAAGTGAATCCATACGCTCCCCGGCTCTTCGGGCTGCTGGCCGCGCTCTACGCTTCCGCCGGCTCGTATGATGACGCCCTGAAAACGATGCACCAGGACCTTGAGCTGTTTCCTGGAGACGACTTCACTCGTTCGCTTGTGCGAAAGGCTGAAGCCGAACAGGCCCAAGAGGGTAGTCACCTAAAAGACCCAAGGTGAGTACCCTTTCGCGGGGATCGCGAAGGCTCGGTTGCCGACGACCCGCTGGCGCCAGGTCACTGGCCGCCCGTCCGCGCGCTCAAGCTGATGACGCTGACCGAGTGCGCCGGGAACTCGTAGCGGAAACTGTTGCCCGCAATGGTGAGGTCTGCCGTCGCCGGCCGCACGGTCTCAGGGTGCTGTTCGTCATTCTTGGCGAGAATCGAATCGGCGTTCAGCGTGTGCACGGTTGCCCGCGAGGCGGGGGCGAAGTTCTTGAGCTCGATCGTGGCCGCGATCGGCTTCGTCCAATCCCGGTTGACAACGAAGAGGGTCAGGGACGGCTGCTTGCTATCGGTGGTAGCCAGAACGTCGAGGTTCGGGACCTCCGGGATCTCGGGCACGCGCCGCGAGCCGCCGTGCACGTCGTACTCGCTCACCTCCGTTCGCGTCTCCACCGGCGTATCGCCGGCGTAGTGGGAATAGAGCCACAAGGCCCAGTATTGCGGGGTGACGAAGACGCGGCCGCGCTTCTTGAAGATGCCGGCGAACTCCAGGAGCCCCGTCATATCCGAGACCGGAACGAAGTCGGCGTGGCTAAGCAGCATGTTCATCCAGCCCGCGCCGATCACGGCCCCGCCCAGGTTGTCGTAGCGCGGATAGTCTGACTCTTGCTCGGTGATGAAGAGCCATTCGGTATAAGCGATCTTCGTCTTGCCGCGGGTCGCCGGATTGGCGTCGATCTGCGCCTTCACCGGATCGAGCGCCCGGGCCACGCCGACGGGCAGGGCGAAATCGGCTGCCCAAACGGCATCCCTGCCGGCTTGCTTGTTGACCATACTGCTGCTGCCGGTGCCGACCACAAAGTGGGTGGTCAGGTAGTCTAAGATGTCCCCAGTCTTGTCAACCAGCGCGCCGTTCCAATCGCGAAATTCGTCCACGTCGGCCCCGTTGGCGAAGATCATCGTGCCCGGTGGCACCAGGTTGTGGATGGCGTCGTAATAGCTGCGATAACGGTCGGGATACAGTTGCGGCGTCGACCAGCCGATCTGAAAGTCTCCCCAGAGCTCGTTGCCCAGCTCCCACGCCCCCACATCGTAGGGCTGAGGATGACCGTTGGCGGCCCGGAGCTTCCCCATTGGACTGTCCGGGCTTCCCTGGCAATACTCCACCCAGTCGCGCGCTTCCGCCGGAGTTCCGCTGCCCAGGTTCAGGCAGATCTGAGGCCGCGCCCCGATTAGTTGGCAGAACTTCATCAGCTCGTCGGTTCCGAAAAGGTTGTATTCGGGATAGCCCCACGACTGATTGAGGATGGTCGGCCTATTCTCCACCGGCCCAATGCCGTCGCGCCAGTGATAACCGCTGGTGAAGTTGCCCCCGAAGCGAAGCAGGGGCGTGTGCAGATCCTTGGCCACCCGGATCACGTCGGGGTCCAGACCGTCGACGGCGTCGGCCGGGTAGAGCAGAATCTCGTCGATCGAAACCCGGTGATTGCCCTTGAGGGAGACGGCGAAATCGACCGGTTCCATAGGGGCCACGGCGCCCTCAGGCAACGAGAGCTTGAAGTCGAGCCGGTGCCAGTCGATTCCCGCACTGGAGCCGGCGCCGCCCGCACCGCCGGCCCCGTTGCCTGGCACGTCGATCTCGGCCGAGGCCAGGACAGCGTCTGGAGCATCGTGACGGCGGAAACTGGCCTCGAGCTGCAGGGGGCCCCCGGCCGAAGCGGCAAAGAGCGATCCGTTATAGGTGCGCTCCCGCTCCACGGGCAGGTAGATCATCTGCCGGATCCCGACCTCCCGGTCGGGGAGACCCATCAGGAAGAGGAAGCGGTTCGAGTTTGCGGCGTGCCCCCAGCGCGGCTCGTACCTCGACCCCTCGTGGTCGCGCAGAGGCAGCCAGGGCAGCGGCAGTCCGATGCGGGTCGAGCGCTCGAAAGCGGGCGCAGAAAAGCGCTCGCGGAGTGTCTCCAGGCTGGCGTCATAGGCCTCGAGGCTGGGATTGTCGAGGATCTCGGCGGAGACGCCGCCGAACACCGAGTATCCGATGTCCTCAAGGAAGCTGCCGTAGACGGTGCGGGGAATTTTAAAGGATGCAGGCCGGGCCGCCGAGACCTCGATCCGAGCGTCGCCTGTTTCAGTGCGAACATAAGTGGAGGGCGACTGGCACCAGGCTGCCGGCCCGCCGATGATGCCCAACCAGCCGATCAAACCAACCCATAAGTAGCGTTTCATGTTGACCTCGCGATCGTGCGCGTCACGTGTGATTCCTCCTCAAACGGGGAGGGCGGCCGACGTGCCGACCGCTGCATCATCGGGGATGACGCAAAAGCAGCATGAATATCTGAGGTGGCAAAAAAAGTCAACGCTGAAGCGGGGATGGTAGGCCGAAGCCAGGTTGCGTCACGGCAATCGCTCAGGTTCTCCGTTGATCGCGGGTCATCCGGGCTCGATATCCGACGGCCTGTTGGGGACAGCTCCCCCGGTACCTTTTACCGGGCCCCCTGTCGAAGTGCAGGAGTTCGGCTTGGGGCTGGTCGATGTGGCGTACATCCAGTTGGGTAGTATCGAGAGCATGGGCGTGTGGGCAGGCATGATCGCCGTGAGTTCTGTTCTCCACCTGGATTGGCAAGCCCCAAAATTGGTGCAAGGCGTGCAATTCTCGCATATCATGCCTACTATGATAAGGAAATGGATGCTCGCGACGTTACTCATTGCCACTGCCGCATTCGCGCAGCAAACCCACAATCAGTACGAGCCGGCGAGTGCCTCGGGCGCCGGTCAGCAGCTGCTGGCGCAATTTGTGGGCGACTGGGACGTCGTCAAGACGTTCTTCCCGATGAACGGGAAGCCGAACGTGACGAAAGGGATGTGTAAGCAGTACATGATCCAGGACAGCAAGTTCCTGCAGTCGGATTTTGTCTTCTTCAACACCGACGGGACAAAGAGCACCGGCACCGGAATCTCCGGCTTCGATCCCAAGACGAATCGCTTCACCACCGTGTGGTATGACTCACGGCAGACGGCGATGTCGATTCGCCAAAGCGACGGCACGTTCGACGGCAAGAACATCGTGCTGTGGGCAACACCCCTCGATACTGAGCATCCCGGGCGCAAGACCGTCGCACGCGCGCACCTTGAGGAAGACGGCCGCGTTCTCATCCATCGCCATTTCATGATCGATGACAAAGGGGCGGAGCGGATGATGATCGAGCTCCGGATGACGCGGAAGTAGTTCCGCCAGAGGGTATCTCGCCGCAGGAAGAATCACATCAGAACCTAGTTTCAGGGTTTCTTTCCCACATTTAAAGTTCCCGATTGTCGGCCATTCTTCCATCAACCCAAACATCCGTTGATCGTCTCGATGCCGATAAGATCGTTCACGGCACCCTGAACGAGCGCAGCCTACGCTAGCGGATGGAAGAAATCTGCGCCTAAGCCGTCTAACGAACATAGGGCGCCCGCACGACACTCCCGTCCCGGTTGTTCGTGCCATTCAAAAAACCAGGAGACGTAATGCTTCGAATCGCAAGCCTGAGCCTGGCTCTGCTGCTCTTTGCGGCCGCAATCGGACGGGCTCAGACTCCGGATACCGCAATCATCGCCGGACGCGTGACGGACCAGAGTTCGGCTGCCGTTGCCGGAGTCGAAATAACGGCAAAGAATGAGCTGACGGGTCTCGAACGATCCACCCAAACGGACGCTTCGGGCGGCTATTCGCTCGCCGGACTTCCCATCGGGGGCACTTACACGCTAACGGCGCACAAAGCAGGCTTCATCAATGCGAACTTGATCAACATCACCCTCGCCGGAGGCACCACCGCAAACCTGACCTTTCAACTCAGTGTCTCCGGCAGTCAGACCCGGGTAACGGTGACCGGCGTACCCGGGGAGGCCCGCGCCGACGAGCCCCAACTCGGCGACCGCTTGAGCGCGCCACAGATGCAAAACACGCCCCTGCTAAACCGGAGGATCACCTATCTCCCACTGCTCAACGCCGCCAACCGGCCCGCCCTTAACCAGGGCGACGCCTTCATGAATGAGGATCTTTTCACCACCAATGGGTCAGGCAGGCGCCAGACGTGGTTCGAGGTGGATGGGGCGAACGCGGTCGACGCCTGGGGCAGGCAAACGATCATGACCAACGTGCCGCTTGACGCGGTCGAGGAGATGACGGTACTGACGGACGCCTTCTCGGCCCAGTACGGCCTCTCGGCCGGCAGTGTGGTGAACCTCGTCACACGGAGCGGAGGTAACGACTTCCATGGCGAACTGCTGGGGTTGGGCCGGCCGGCCGGCACCCAGGCGAAGTTGTCCGGGTTTACGCCCCAGTCGGCCACGAGCGGCAACGACGTTACCAGCGATACCCTGGCACAGGCATCGGCAGGGCTGTCCGGGCCCGTTGGCCGCAGCGGTCGCACGCAGTTTTTTGCCCAAGGGGAATATAGCTGGCAGAATCGCATCTCGCCCGTCACCTCTCCCGTAGCTCCGGGCAATTTTGTGGGACATTACCGCGGTTGGCTGGCGCTGTTCCGCCTCGATCATCAGATCAGCGACCGTCAGAACCTGTTCCTGCGGGTCAACGCCGACAGCTTTTATGACACCAATCCCAACGGCACGGTGGGCGGAAACAATCTCCCGAGCGTGGACCGCATCTTCCGGCGGCGCACGTACACCGCGGCCTTCGGCGAGACGGCAGTCCTGAGCCCAACCTTCCTCAACAACGTGCGCCTGCAATTCCAACTGGCGTCGCCCATCACCCAGTTCGATCCCGTCATCTACGGTACCCAGTTCTCGGTTCCGATCTCGACCGGGGGCACCTTCACATCGGGGACGTCACAGTCCGCCCTCCTCCTCAATCATCAATACGAAATAAACGACGTAGTTTCCGCCACGCACTCGCGCCACAGTGTGACCTTCGGCGGCGGCGCGATCCGCGCTCACAACGGCGGCGACAGCAAGGAGTTCGGCGGCCCCATTTTCCTCGGCCAGTTCGTCTACAACACCTGCACGCTGAGCCTTTCCTACTGCGAGAGCCCCGCGTATCTCAACGACATCGACAACGTAAAGACCTATACCCAGAGCTACGGCAATGCCAGCTATACGGTGAATGACACCCTCTGGGCCCTCTTTGTCCAGGATGACTTGCGCGTGCGCCCGGACCTGACTCTGAACCTCGGCCTGCGCTACGAACGGCAGACGTTTGCCGACTCCGGCAAAAACTTCGCCCCACGCGTCGGATTCGCGTACAACATTAAGGGCGACGGACGTACCGTAATCCGCGGAGGCTTCGGAATCTACTATTCGCAGATCGTCGACAACAACGAGGCGAACTACGTGCTGACAGGCCCGACCGGGGTGTTTAACTACACGGCCGGCCCGGGCCAGGTTGGCTTTCCCTCCAGCGTTTCCGCGGCGCCTTTGCCTGCCTTTCCGGCGGGCGCCACGGCGCCGGTGCGGAGCCTTTATATCCGGCCCGGCGAAAGCGCTTATCTCAACCAATTCTTTCCCACGTCAACCCTCATGGGTTACCCGGACAGGCTCCTGAGCCCCTACACGCAGCAGTGGACGTTCGGCGTCGAGCGTGAGATCAAGCCCTCGTGGGTGCTGAGCGTGGCCTACGTCGGTGCGCATACCATCAAGATCAACCGGCCCCTCGACGTGGACGCTCCCACGCCTTTCATCCGCACCGAGCCTGGGCAGATGCGGAGCGCGCAATCCGCCAATTGCACGCGCCCCTACTGGATCTGGTGGTATCAGCAAAACGACTTGACGTGTAACCCGACCAAAGCCACCAGCCCTCAGCCTCCGTACGGCCTGATCCAGAGCGACGTGAACGACGGATACGCTTACTACAACGCGCTGGACGTGAATCTCAACCACCGGTTCAGCCACGGCGTCTCAATGCTGGCGAGCTACACCTGGTCGCACGCCATTGACAACGTCGACCCGGATATCCCCGGGCAGAACCCGAACGACCCGAACTTTACCGGCGCTTTGGAAAACGGCAACGCTATTTTCGACCAGCGCCACCGGTTCGTGCTGAGCGGCATCTACACTGCGCCCTGGAAGATCCGGCTGGGCGGCCTGGCAACCCTGGCCTCGGGGCTGCCGTATAACATCGTCACCGGGACCACGAATGGAGGGGACAACGGCGGTGAGACCGCCCGGCCTGTGATCAACGGCGTCGTGGTCGCCCGCAATGCCGGGCATGGCCGGCCCATTTACGATTTTTCTCCCTTTGTCGCTCGCGAGTTCGTACTGTGGAGGGAAAGCGTCCGGCTCGACCTCCGCGCCGAGGCCTTCAACGTTTTCAACCACGCCAACTTCGTCGGCTACAGCGGCACCTACGGCAACGGCTCGGGTCCCGGCCCCGGATTCGGACAGCCGCTGGCCGGTGTTACCAACCAGCTTCCTCCGCGCGAGATGCAGTTCTCGTTCAGGTTGTCGTTCTAATCCGTAAGGTTCGCAAGACCGTGGACGGCCAATGCGCGCGGCGCCCAGGCATGAGGCTGCGTCGGTCAACGCCAGGCCGTTAGACACAGCCCCCTGGACCGTAAGGGTTCCGCGTCCGACGCGATATGAGGCAATTCGCTCTTAATTCGTGCACTGCCCGCCCAAAAGACGGAAGAGGGACTTATCCCTCCCAATCTGCGCGCCCTCTGTCGATCGCCCGAGATTATTCAGAATACAGGCCTTTCGCGGGAACTTACTCGGCGATCGGCCGTTTTGTGATCTGGGTCGGAAATACTCGTACACGGCGACGTTTCGTGAGGAAAGCAAGTCCCCATTGCAGCAAGACGAAGAGCCGATTGGCAAATCCAATAAGGAAGTAAATATGCACGCCTGCCCAGATTAACCATGCTGTTAAGCCAGCAAACCGTACGAACCGCAAATCTGCGACGGCATACGTCTTCCCGACAATTGCGAGGTCACCCTTATCCCAATACCAATACGGTTTCGGTTGTGCACGACCCGCCACACGGCGTCCGATGACCTCACCGACGTACTTCCCCTGCTGAATAGCAGGCTGAGCCACTCCCGGCATGACCATCGGATTCCGTAATCGAATGCCGAACAAATTGCGAGCCGGAGCAACGACGTGAGCAGTATCGCCTATCGCGAAAACTTCTGCGTGCCCACGTACAGACAGGTCGGGCCCGACGATGATCTTCCCGAACTTGTCTGTTTCCGCGTCGAGCCAGCGCCCGACGGGAGACGCAACAACACCAGCTCCCCACAGTACCGTGCAAGCCGGAACTCTCTCTCCGCCGACTACGATCCCTTCCGAATCTACGTTCGTAACGCGAGCGTTGGTGTAGACCTCGACGCCCAAGCTCTCCAGGTGTCGCTGCGCTTTCATGGAAAGATCCTCAGGATACGTCGGCAGAATACGAGGCGCCGCCTCATACAGAAGAATCCGGGCAGATGGGGGATCGATATGCCGAAAGTCGTGTGCCAAAGCCATGCGCGCCATCTCAGCGAGAGTGCTGGCCATCTCGACTCCGACCGTCCCTGCTCCTACGAGCGCGAACGTCAGCTGCCGGCGAATTTCCTCGCTGCCGGCATGTTCAATCGAGGCCATTTCTTCCGCTCGCTCGAACGCAAGCAGGGTTCTGCCGCGAATGACATCCGCATCATCCAGCGATTCCAGGCCCGGTGCGAATTGCCGCCATTCGTCGTGACCAAAATAGTTGTACTGAATCCCAGTGGCGAGGATGAGAAAGTCGTATGGCAGCTCTCCTCGCTTCAGGTAAACGACATGTTCGATTGAGTTGATGCCGGTGACTTCATCCAGCAGCACTTCAACATTTTTCTGACGGCTGAGGATCGAGCGCAAAGGCCCGGCGATTTCATCCGCCGACAGCAATCCTGTGGCGACCTGGTATAGCATCGGGCGAAAGAGATGATAGTTCCGCTTATCGATCAGCGTCACGCTAACTGGAGCATTGCGTAGGGCGCGCGCTGCACAGAGTCCTCCGAAGCCGCCACCGACGACGACCACACGAGGCGCACTCGCTGGTGGATGTTCCATAACATCTACTCCCTTCGATCTCACAGCGGCCAAGGCCCTGCTGATTCAGCAGCAGGGCCTTGGGTTCTCGACTATCTCGAGGAGATCGCCGGGCGAAGCCAGTCTTCGAGTCGCGTCTCTCCCAGTCGCGCGTCACCGCCGGGAATAAGCGTGGTGTCGGTCACGTGAATGCCGTAGTAGAGCGCATGCGGGTCGGCAACAACCTCGCGCGGATCCTTGCGTGCGGTAAGACCTCGCCGAACGAATTCAGACAGCGGAAATTGTTCCGGGCCTCCGATTTCAACGGTGCCATTCAGGGGTGAGCCCAGTGCGACGCGACACATGGCACTGGCGACATCGTCAGCCGCCATGGGCTGGATGAGGGCAGATGGCAGGCGTACCGTATTACCGTCGGCGGAAAAATCGGCAATGCCTTGGATGAATTCGAAGAACTGCGTAGCACGAACGATTGAGTAGGGGATTGAGGAACTCTTGATCAAGGTCTCCTGAGCGATTTTTGCGCGGAAGTAGCCGCTTTCGAGCATACGCTCGGATCCCACAACTGATAACGCAACGTGATGTCTCACGCCTGCCACCGCGTCGTAGGCGAGAAGGTTACGAGTTGATGTCTCGAAGAATTTCATCACCGCGTCGTCTTCCCACGAGGGCGAGTTCGATACGTCAACGGCCACCGATGCGCATTTTAGTACCTCGGCAAGCCCCTCACCGGTAAGTGTATTGACCCCAGTGTTGGGGGCGGCTGCAACAGCCTCGTGTCCACGTGCGCTGAGCTTTTCGACGACCTTCGAACCGATAAGCCCAGTTCCACCAATCACAACAATCTTCATAGTCATGACGAACCTCCTTAGTCTTTAGCGCCGCGGTGGGTCCCCCGCCACGTGACTGAATACTCAGATGCTTCGACGAAGAGAAATGGCGGCTGTCCACCTTGCGTTGGCCGCTGGACTCTGCCCCTGCCACATCGATGCCGGCGGCCTCCGGCCGCTGAGGTGTTCCCTTCGATCGGGATCAGGCCCGGCTGTCGCCCGCAGTAACTGCTGCCTGGTCGTTCACCGTTGACGGACCGACTCGCTGCATACGGTTCTAACGCCGCACCCGAGGAGCCACCAGCGCGAAGTCCCCTGCGGCGACCGTGTCCGTGTAGCGATTTCAGCAGCGGTCTTAGTCTCGCAATCTTGCGACGTTGACAGGCGCAATTTGCTCATAAAATATTGATACATGAACAATTCAACCGAGCTGGCGAACAATCCGTCATCTGCGCCGTCGCTGCTCGGCGCAAGAACGGTACGATCACGCGCCCGAAATGGACTGAGCCAGGGGCGCAAAGGGCACGGTCCTTACAGTGTCCGACCGCGATTGTGGCGGAAGCCGGTTGACGCACTAGGGAGGCGGACAGACACGAACTGGATCGCGTATCCTTTTGATCGAAAGGCGCTTAGATCGATTTGGGGCGAACGAACCTTCAGGAGTAGCTCGGTGATTCTAAATAGGTTAATCTTAAAACCCCAGGAAGATTCGTTCCCCGGTTCAATGAGAGGTGGGGAGCCCCGGCAGCCTCGCCGGACGGCCGAGACTCAGGCGTCCGGGGAAATCGTCGCCTGACAGGATGAGGGAAAACCAAAAAGAACCTACACTGTACTTCAACGTGCGTGGACAATCTCGGAGGGGTTGGGATAGTATTGGCCACTTGTTAAGCGGGCCGGCGGAGATCGCCGAACGGCCGGATGGGATTCTGACGGCTCCTTCCGTCACCGGACCGCTTAGCAGTAGCCGAATCGCTGAGTCGCCGGGCGGGCCATGGACACTCTTCGCAAACCCTTCTTCATCGTGGCGCTGATCCTGATCCTGATCGCTCTGCTGGTGGAGTTGGGATCGGCCGGCAGGTTAGCTCCGGTGAGCGCCAGCGCCGCGTCGCTCGGCGCCGGGACGCCGGGCAAAGGAATTCCGGCCCTGGCCTTTCTCGACGGGCTCCTGCTCTTCACCACCCTGCTGATGGGTTTGGGGCTGCTGGTGCCGGAGCGGATTCAGGGGCGCGTGCAGGGCCTCGCGACCTTGATCTTCTCCATTCTGATGCTGCTGGCGGAGATCGTGATGATCTTCGCCGCCCTCGCCCTGCTCATCCTGATGATCAGTCTTCTGCTCGCGCCCATCTTCGGCACCATCGCCTATTTCATCGTCTTCGGCCACTTCGACACCGGCTCGGCGCGCATCACCCTGGGCGTGGTGATGACGCTCAAACTGCTGTTCGCGGTGTGCCTCGTCCTGGCCCATCAGCGATTTCTGCAGAACAAAGGCCTGGTGCTGCTGACGGCCACGACCTTGTTGGGAACCTTTGTGGTGAGTTTTCTCCAAGGTATGGTGCCCGGATTCCTGGTGAGCATTACCGACGACATTGGGGCCATCGTCGTCCTCATTCTGGCCGCCATCTGGTCGGTGGTCTTTCTGATCTCCTCCGTGGTTTCAATGGTCAAGGTTGTAACCTGAGCGAGGCGGCTCGCCTTCACCCTGATCTAAGGCTGCGACCCGGAATCCGGGCGCGACGGCTGATCGGCTCTCAACCTCCGCTCGAGATCGGTCACGCGCCGGGCGAGTTCCGGCAGGCGGCTGAGATAGGCGTACTGCCGCTTGAAGACCTCCAACGGCCGGCCCGGGATTCCCCACACCGTCGTGCCCTTGCGTACGATCTTGCCGGGCAGGACGCCGCCCTTGGAGGCGATGCGTGCCCCAGCCTCGATCTCCACATGATCTCCAATGCCCACCTGCCCGCCGATGACGGCGTAGTCCCCAACGTTCACGCTCCCGGAAATGCCGGTCTGGGCGGCGATCACCACGTGCTTCCCGATCCGGACGTTGTGGGCGATCTGCACCAGATTGTCGATCTTGGTGCCCTCGCCGATCACAGTGGTGCCGAGTGAGCCCCGGTCGACGGTGGTGTTGCTTCCGATCTCCACGTCATCTTCGATGACGAGTCCGCCGAGCTGGGGAAATTTGTGGTGCCTTCCCTCGGCGAAGACGTAGCCGAAACCGTCGCCGCCGATCACCACCCCGGCGTGCAGGATCACGCGGCTGCCGATGCGGGCACGGGGATAGATCGTGACGCCGGGATAGAAGACGCAGTCTTCCCCAATCTCGACCCCTTCGCCAACGTACACGCCGGCCGCCAGGCGAGTGCGGGCGCCGACGCGCGCGCTCTTTTCCAGCACGGCGTGCGGGCCCACTGAGACCTCGGGCCCCAACGCGGCTTCGTCGGCCACCACCGCCGTGGGGTGGATTCCGGCCACCGGACGCGCTGCCGGCACCAGCCGGGCCGCAGCCTGGATGAAGGCCAGCTTCGGCTGGCTGACGATGATCGTGGTCCGGCCCTGGAGCGGATTCTCCGGGGGAACGAGGATGCAGCCCGCGCGCGATTGGGCCGCCTCGGCCAAGGCGCGGGCGTCGGCGGCGAAGGTGAGGTCCGCCGCCTCCGCGTTCTCCAGCGCCGCGACCCCGCGGATCTCGCGCGTCACCTCGCCCTCGGCCCTGCCGTTCACCAGACGAGCGATCTCATCGACTCTCATAAGAGGCCTCACAGTCAGACCAGCCGCGGCAGGAAGCTGTCGTTAGAACGGATAGAGCGGCGGCTCGCCGGGCGGGCGGGTCTTCCAACGGCGATGCACCCAGAGCCACTGGTCAGGATAGCGCCGGATGTAGTCCTCAATGAGGCGCGTAAAGTGGGCGGTGTTGAGCCGAATCTCTTCTTCGGCGTCCTCATGCGCAATCCAATCCACCGGCTCAAAACGCAGGCGGTACTTGCCCAGCTTCGAATCCCAGATCGCCAGGCCCAGCACCAGGCCGGCTCCGGTCTTGCGGGCCAGGCGCGCGGGCGCGGTGGTGGTGCAGGCGAGACGGCCGAAGAGCTCCACAAAGACTCCTTCGGCCGGGAGCATGTTGGTGTCCATGAGGACGCCCACCGCTTCCCCCTGTTTGAGGGCCTGGAGCGCGCGCCGGGCGAAATCGTTCTTCTCTACCGGCCGCCCGCCGCTCAAGGAGCGATACCAGGTGATCAGCGCGTCGAGCCGAGGGTTATCCATCGCCCGCACGGTAAAGTTCAGCGGATGGCCATAGAGGCTGTGGGCAAAGGAGCTGAGCTCCCAGTTTCCGAAGTGAGCGGTGAGAAAGATCACGCCCTTGCCCCGGGCCTGGGCTCGCGCGAAGTGCTCGAAGCCGTCGTAGACGATCAGGCGCTCGATGTTCGCGCGGCTGAGCTTGGGAAATGAAGCGAAGTCCGCCAGCATCCTTCCCAGGTTGCGGAAGGCCCGGCCGAGGACGCGCCGCCGCTCGCGATCAGGCCAATCGGGGAAGGCCAGGCGCAAATTGAACAGGCCCACCCGGCGAAGGCGCGGCCAGCTGTAGTAGCTGCCCAGGGCCAACACCTCACAAACCCCGCAGGCCAGCGGGCGGGGAAGCAGTCCGAGAAAACGCAGGACCCCCAGGGCGGCGCCATACTCGACGCGATGCCGAAAGCTCGGTCTTTGGGAAATGCGATCTGAGGAGCGAGCGGCGGCGGAGGGCTTCGGGTCCGCCGGGATCGGGATCGGAGAAGCGCGCAGAGCCCATTCCCGCCCTTGCCCCTTGCTCGCGCTGCGCCGGTCGGATCTCATGGCTGCACCACCGGCCGGCCCGGCGGCGGGTAGGTTATACTTGAGGGCCTGCCGCGCGCATCCACGCCACCAAGGAGCAGGTTTTGACCGAGGTAATTGACATCCGCCGTTTCGAGGCGAGGGCCTTCGCCTCCGTGCTCGAAGCCGAATCGCGGGCTTGGAATGACGAGCTGCACTGGGATTTCGGACCCGCGGCCCAGGTCATCACCAATTGCCTCACCGACCAGCGGCTGACCGGCTACGCCCTGGTGAATCAAGGACACATCCAAGGCTACAGTTTCTTCCTCTGCGAGGGCGAGAAAGGGCTGATCGGCGATTTCTTCGTTCCCGCGGCCTTCACGCCCCGGGCGGACGTGCTCCGCCTGCTCGAACACGTGCTCGAGACGCTGCTCGCCACTCCCGGCGTGTCGCGGGTCGAAGCGCAGCTTCCGCACGCAGACGCCGCCGAGATCGAGCCCTGCTTCCGCGAGCATGGCTTCCAGAGCTACGTGCGGCGCTTTATGGTCTGCCCGCTCCGGCCCCTCGCCGCCCGCTTCGCGGCTGACCCATTTACCATCGAGCCTTGGGAGAGAAGGCACGATCGCGCCGCCGCCCAATTCATCTATCACACTTATCGCGGGCACATCGATGCGGCCATTAACGATCAATACGCCAGCTTGGAGGGCGCGGAGCGGCTGATCGACAACGTTTTCGACCTGCGAGGATGCGGCGAGCCGGTGCCGCGCGCCTCGCTGGTCGCAGTGCATCGGGCCACTCAGAGGCTGGCCGGCCTGGTAGCTCTGACGGCCGTGCGTCCCAAGACCTCCCACATTCCCCAGGTGGCGGTGACGGCAGAGTTCCAGTCGCGCGGCCTCGGGACCGCGCTGCTCGACCTCGCCTTTCGTGAAGCGGCGCATCAGGGCTATGAGGAAGTGTCTCTCACCGTCACCGATCTGAACCACGGAGCCCTGCGCCTCTACGAGAGGCTCGGCTTCCAGACGCTGCGCACCTTTGGAGCCTTCGTCTGGAATAAAGCATAGACACCGGGTCTCCGGGGTCATTGGCCGCGGGCCTGGAGAAGATCCTTCAGTTCATCCATGAACTCGCGCACGTCCTTAAAATCCAGATAGACGGAAGCAAAGCGGACGTAGGCCACTTTGTCGAGCGTCTTGAGGCGATCCATGACCAGTTCGCCGACGGCGGCGCTCGGCTGTTCGCGCTCCGCCGACTCGGTCACAAAGGCTTCGGCCTCGTTCACAATGTCCTCGAGGCGGGCCATGGGCACTGGACGCTTCTCACAAGCCTTCAGCAGACCGGTCAGGATCTTCTGGCGGTCGAACTTCTCGCGGCGGCCATCCTTTTTCACCACCATGTACGGAATCTCGTCGATGCGTTCGTAGGTGGTGAAGCGCCGGCCACACAGCTCGCATTGCCGGCGGCGGCGAATGATGTCGCCCACTTTGGCCTCGCGGGAGTCGACCACGTGGTCCTCGGGATGTCCGCAGAAAGGGCACCTCATGCCAGGCAAAGACCGGGGCCGGAATCGCCGGCCCGGGCTGAATTGGTTCCGGACTAGCGCGGGGCGTTTGCCACTTTTCTCAGGGGATCATCGGCCGCGCCCGCGCGGCTGGCGGACTCCTGCTCCGCCCCGGCCATGTCCCTCAGCTTCTCGAAGCTTAAGCCTCCATAAATCAGAAAGATCAGCGCCAGCAAGAGGCAGGGCACCAGCAACACCAGCCATTGCAGCAGGGCAGCGCTGGTGGCAGCCGCCGGCGCAATCTGGAAGAGCTGCCTTAAGACAAACAGGACGGCGATCTGAAACCCTCCTCCCACGCCCGGCAGCTGAAACATCAATCCCACTCCGGCTCCGAACATCACCACGGTGGAGGCCCACCAGGACAGCTTTCCGAGAGCCCCGCCCAGGCTCTGATAAACCATCCAGTAAACGCTGATGTTCACGAGCCAGAGGACGGCGGTGCTGGCCACGCTGGCGATCAGATCGTGCCAGTCCCGAATGACATCGAGGCCTTCGGCAAAAGAGCGGGCGATTCCCCCCAGGGCGCGCCGCAACCTCACCGGCAGAAAGCGCAACGTGCCCCCGGCCCAGGCGATCAAGCCCTCGGCGTAGGAGCGATAAAGCACCAGGGCGGCCACCAATCCGGCCGTGCCCAGCAGCACCCCCAACGCACCCTGGTGCAGCCGGTGCAAGGTCTGCACGGCCCGGGCGCCGTGCAAGGGTATGGGCTCGATATAAAGGGCCAGACCAAACAGCAGGGCCACGGCTACCATGTCGTAAAGGCGCTCGAGGACCAGAATGGCCACCTGCGAGGCAAAGGGCACGTTTTCCTGGCGTGCGATATAGGCCGGACGCACGACCTCTCCCGGCCGGCCGATCAGGTAGACGGCGCTGAAGCCGAGGACCTGGCCTGCGAACAGGACCGCGACCGAGGCTCGCTTAAAGGGATCGAGAAAGAACTTCCACCGGTAAGCCCGGATCAGGTAGCTGGTGCAGCTCAGAACGACGGCGCCGGCCAGCCAGGTGGGGTTGGCATGGATGAGCAGCGACCAGACTCGCTCCCAACTGAAGCCACGCCAGTCCGGGCTCTCGGTGAACCGCCAAAGAACCAGGACCAACAGGGTCGCGACCGCTGCCAATCCGATCCATTGCCGGAGACGTTTGTTCATATCGTGGCGTCCCGAGCCGGAAGGCTCAGGCAGCCGCGCTGTCTGCGCCCGTAAGACCTGGTGATCGAGTACTCCCCCAACACTCTACTACGCCCGGGCCGCAAGCGACAACGACAGGTGGTGGCCGACGGCCACTCGCTTGAAGCCTCTCTGTCCCAGCGAGCTGTGGAAAGGGAAATCAGTTCTTGGGGGGATTCTTCTGGTCGGCCGGCTTCTGCGTCTGCCCGGAACCGCCCGGCGGCACGACCGCCACGTTGGTGATCCGGTGCGCCGACTTGAACTGCTTGTAATCGGTGTAGCGAATGATTTCCTTCACGTGAACCGGGCCGCTGGTGAAATAGAGGGTATCGTCGGCCAGCGTGAAGGTCGGAAACCAGAACTTGCCGTCGATCTGCTCGCGCCAAGTGGAGAAACGCGGGAACAGGTTCTCGTCGCCGTGCTTGGTCCTGATCTCCGGAACCTGCTTGCCTTCCGACTTCACAATCTGCAAGTCGCGGTCGTCGACCCACACCAGGCCCTGGAAGTACTGCCTTCCCTTCTGAATCTGCTTGGGACGGAGCGAAAAAACGTAGGCGGTCAGCTCATCCAGTTTCACGTGGCCTTTGTACTGGACGTCGTAATCCGGAAGCTCGGCGGTGGTGAGAACAAAGGGCTGGATGCTGCGAAAGGCGTCGAAGTCCTGCTCGGTAAGCTGAAGGCTCTTCAGCGTGGGCAGCGGGGCGTAAGTCACCCTTTCGATCCGGGACCCGTTGTCGTCATAGAGAATGTCCCAATCCTGCTGGAATTGTCCCAGGGTCTCACCGTCCGGGCCCACCTCCTGAACCTTGTTGACCTGGTGATAGGTGTAATTGTCGCGCGCCGCCTTAAAGAGGGTCTCCTTGGCGGCAAAGGCTTGGACGATCTGCTGAATCTGCTCGGGACTGGGATCGCCCAGATCCAGGGCTGCCCGGGAAGAGGCGCCGGAAACCGGCGGCTTGGCGGGTGCCGCCTCGCCATGCCGGGCCAGAGCGGGACCCGCGGCCGCGCTCGGAGTCTTGCTGGAAACCACGGACGGACCCGGACCCGGCGCCGCCGAAGCCGATGGACTCACCCCGTCTGCCCCGACGGGCGCCGCCGGAACCGAAGGCGTGTCGGCAGGCGTGGCCGCGGCTACAGGACTCGACGGCGGCGTGGCCGCTGAAGCCTGTTGGCTCTGGGGTGTCGACGGCGGCGCGGCCGCTGCGGTTGCAGGCGATCCCTTTCCGGAGGCGTTCTCCAGCGCTTGAATGACGGCCTCGTCCGCCCCGTCGCGCCGGAATTCGGTGGCGAGCTCGGCGGTCATCGAAAAGGCGATGCCCCGCTCCTTGATCAAATCGACCACCCGCTGCGAGCTGGCGCCGCCGATCAGCAGCAAGGTGAGATCATCGTGGGTCAAGGGCTTGTCCGCAGCTACCGCAGACGGACCGCCCACCGACAAGGAAGCGAGCGCCAACAGAATCACGATCACGGCGCGGCGGCCGGCTCCGCGGGCCTTGCTTCCGATTCCGGTATCAACCCTTGTGCTGAAGAACCTCACAGGATATATAGACTCCAACCTGTTAATCCTGGTTGCTTGGAACCGGTCCATCTACTTCCGGCCGCTAGCGGGCGCGCCGCCGGTTCTTGAGCCTCATCTGTCTTGTCTTGCGCCGACTTCGCTTGGGCTTTGATATGGCAAAGGTCACCGGCCCGACTCGCCGGACGCCCCAGCCATGGGATGCCGTTTCCTTCGTTTCCATTCGTACACTCCTCGCGCAGCGCCGGTCCGGCCGTCACATCGAGAGCCCACGGCCGCGCTGGCCGGGGAGAGTCTCAGGACCTCCCGGGCCAGGGCCGGGCTTCCGACTGATTCGAAAGACCGCCGCGAAATTAGCTTACGTCGATACTCTTTGCCAGATTGCCTCTCTTTTTAGCGGGCACGAAACTAACCGAAGCCTGCTTGCCGGTTTGCAGGTCGCTCAACTTGGCTTTACTGCCGCCCACGGTGATCTTGGTGCTGCCGCTGACCGTAAAATTGTACGGCACACCATTCGACCCGGTCACCACCACGAGCTTCTTCTCCGCATCGACAGAGGCGATGGTTCCGGAAAGCGTCTCGGCCGCCGCCGCCTTCATCGGAGCTGCCTTAGCCGGCTTGGCTTCACTGGCTGCGGGCGCAGCCTGATCCTGTGGCATACCCGCGGGCTGACCGTTAGCCATCATCGAAATCGCACTGAACACGGTAAGAATCGACGCGACGACGAGCGCGAGCACCTTATTGTTCATCTCTATTCACCTCATGAGTCAGTATACGGGCCCCCGAAGGTTATAATAGCCGAATTCGCCACGAAGCCCAAAACTCCGTCAACTGGAAGTTGCAAAAGCCGGTTCGCCTCCGGCTTGATTGGGCGGCCAGCCCGGCAGGTCAGGATCGCTTCCAGGAGCCCAGAGAGGTCGGGCCCAGGCGAAGGCGGTTGTCCGCCGCTTTCCAGCTCAGGTTCGCTCTGGGTTTGTTTTAGGTTTGTTTACGTTTGTTTTGTGTGAGCTTTCGGTGGGGGTGTGTAACTGGCCGAATCTTCAGATGTGAGGCCCCCTACTTCAAGGTTTTTGCCCACCAGCGCTGGATCGGAGTGAGTCGGCGGTTGACCTCACCCAGTGAGAATGCC
>Ga0335085_10000778_pt1 | contig 80792 bp, 77 predicted proteins | sample Lox_Sample_45_FD_206712 | JGI IMG/M metagenome (GOLD analysis project Ga0335085, IMG submission 206712) | Soil microbial communities from Loxahatchee National Wildlife Refuge, Florida, United States - Lox_Sample_4.5 | ecosystem: Environmental > Terrestrial > Soil > Wetlands | place: USA... | reverse complement strand
TGGACCTCGAAGACAACCTCGTGCAAGCCCGCGAGGCCATGCGTTTCAAAGCGACACACGACACTCTGACGGGGGTCTGGAATCGCGGGGCGATTCTCGAAGCCATGGACCGTGAAGTCAGCCGGTCGCGCAGAGAACACATTTCGCTGGGCGTCCTGATCGCGGACCTAGACCACTTCAAATCCGTCAATGATACGTACGGCCACCTGACAGGAGACAGCGTCCTGCGAGAAGTTACGAAGAGAATGCAGATCGATGTCCGCTCCTACGACGCGGTGGGCCGCTACGGAGGCGAAGAGTTTTTGATTCTGCTGCCCGGCTGCGATAGCTTGCAAACGCGGACCAAGGCCGAGCGGCTCCGCCAAATCATTGTTCAGGAGCCCGTGGAGACACCTTCCGGCGCTTTGAACGTGACGATAAGTGTCGGCGGGGTTGCCACTGCCGATTGGCCCGGACAGACGGCAAATCATATTCTGCAGATGGCAGATTCAGCTCTGTACCGCGCCAAGGAAGAAGGACGAAATCGCATCGCGATGGCGGGATCGATCGAACATCAGGAGGCGCATCATTCTTCTGTGGAGATGTCGCCCCAAGCTTCTCACCGGGAGTAAGGAAAATCTCGCCGGAAATTTCGTCACGAATTTGAACGCGCGGAAAAACTCTGGAGCGTCTCGCTCCCGACAATTTCCACTCGCTGCACTCCACCCCATCGAACGTGTTCCTGCTCGAAGCGGTTCTGAATCCGGCGGCGCAATTCGCGCGCGGCGTCATCCTGCCGGCCGGGAACGGTGCGAAGCTGTAACCGTAGCGTCGCCCCTGCCGGCCCGAACGTTTCCACGCCCAGCACCCGCGGCCCGTCCACCAAGACAGGCGACCACGGGGCATCGGTCCGCAGCTCGGCGCATACCCGTTCGAGAGCGGCAAGCGCCGCGTCGGACGACGCGTCCGGCGGAATCGAGATGTCCACGAACACCTGGCCCCAGTCCCGGCTGAGGTTCGAGACTTGAGAAATCTCGCCGTTGGGAATCGTGACCACCGCTCCTTGAATATCTCGAATCACCGTGCGGCGCAGCGATTGATATTCGACCCGCCCCACCACGCTGCCAATCCGTACGCTCTCTCCCACGACGAATTGATCCTCGACGATAATGAAAAATCCGTTGATCAGATCACGAACCAGATGTTGAGCTCCAAAGCCGAACGCAAGGCTCGCCAGCCCCGCAGCCGCCGCGAGAGGCGTGACGTTGAAGCCAAACTCCGGCAGCGCCGTAAGGATCGCGCCGATGACGATGACGCCGGTTCCGGCGCTGTACAGGAGTCCGGCCAGGCTCTTCACGTGCTGCTCGCGCATTCGCGCAATGCGGCCCAACCCCTCGGCGCCGGCGGCCGAGATGAGACGGCGCGTCAGTGCGCGCAACAACCGACTCAATACCAGGGCGATCAGCACAATCGCGGCAAGCCGCAACCCGCGCTCCACTCCGATATCTGTCCATTTGAACAAATTTGGATTCATAATAAGCGCACGTGATTATAGCACTGGGGATTCGCCTCAAGTTGGGGATGGCAGCCGAATGTGCCGTTGCAGGAGAGTCCAATGAAGACCGGACGAAGATCTTTTCTCTCGGGCATTGCCGTACTGCTTTCCGGAACTCGAGCCCTTCTGGCTGGTGCACAGCATCAGGGCGGACCGCGCCCATTTCCTCCAATTCCGGACGGCACCGCTTCGGGCAGGACGCCTGACGATGCTTCACAGCCGCCGCTCGCAGATCCCAAGGTGAAACTCGAGGAAAACCAGAAAACCTTGCGGCATGATGCCGAGCGCTTGCTCCAATTGGCCCAGAATCTGAAAGACGAAGTGGATAAGACTCAAGAGACTAACGTTCTATCCCTCTCGCTTGTCAAGAGGGCTGAAGAAATTGAAAAGCTGGCGCGTCAAATCAAAGACTTAATTCGCTCGGCTTGAACCCAACTCTTACAATATTGTCCTACCCACCTGACAAGGTATTCCTGGTGATGGGATGGTGATCTCCGTCACAGGCAGAAGTGACGCCCGCCATCGCCGAATCGAAAGCATCGTCGTATTAATCTAATTGGAATGGGAGGGAAATAAGCGCCACGGGCGTGAGACGGGATGTGCCAATTTGGCACGCTCGGGCGTGCGGGAGGTGGCTCAATGCAGACCCAGCATATTCTGTTTGTTGAAGATAGAGAGGGCACGGTAAAGCCGAGCCTTCATGTCGTCCTGCCCCCACCGAAGGTGCAACCGCCGCGCGACGTATTTTCGGAAGCCATGCTGGAGAATAGCTCCACCCACCAGCGACGTAGCCCTTTCGACTGGCTGGTTTCGTTGGGCCTTCACATTGCCATCGTGTCAGCTCTTTTGATTTTGCCGCTTTTTTACACGTCCGGCCTCGATCTCCAAAAGTTCAATCTGACGTTCCTGACGGCTCCAGCAATGCCTGCTGCGCCTCCTCCGGCACCGCCGGCTTCTTTGGCCCCGGCGCGAACGCCGCGAAGCACGCCTGTGCGGCCCTATGTCGCAGGAAAGCTGACCGCGCCCGTGTTTGTCCCCAAAGCCGTCGTGACCACTCCCGGCGAAACTGCGCCACCCGAAGAATCGCTTCTGGGCGTGCCCGGCGGAGTGCCCGGCGGAATTTCCGGAGGTCAATTGGGGGGCGTCATCGGAGGAGTTCTCGGAGGCGCCTCGAAGAACGTCCAGGCCCCGGCCGCGGAGGGGCCCAAGACGCCTGTTCGTGTGGGTGGCGATGTGCGACCGCCGCGACTCCTTTATGGGCCTGCGCCGGAATACCCGACTCTCGCCAGGCAGTCACGCATCTCCGGGACCGTAATCATCGAAGCCATCATCGACGAGCACGGAAACGTGACGGGAATGCGTGTACTCAGCGGACCCGCGTTGCTGATTCCCGCTGCCATGAGCGCTGTTTCGAAAAGACGGTACGAACCCACGGTTCTCGATGGCGAGCCCATGCCTGTCGATCTAAAAGTTGAGGTCAATTTTAACTTCTCGTAGCCGGGGCAAACTGGCGGGGAAGTTTGGTGCGATTTCTTACTCGCAGACCCGAGTGCCCCGAAAAATGGCGCGGCTGGGGAGACTCGAACTCCCGACCTCGTGCTTCGGAGGCACGCGCTCTATCCAACTGAGCTACAGCCGCGTAATTCCTTTATATCATGCGTCCCGCTTGCGCGTATGCGGCGTTCCTGTTCCACCAGGCCACCCAGCGTACAATCCGCGAAGTGGGAAAAAACGTCGAGCGAATTTCTCTTTGCTGTTGCGCCGGCCGCCGCGCTGCCAACCGCGATGATGCTGGACTGCCGCGGAAACTTGCCGGTCGTGCCCGGAGCTGCCGGCGGCGACCGTATTTCAGATTGCTACGGTTGCGGGTTCCACGATCGTCGTAAACGGCTTTGAACGCCGCCGTGACCGTTGTCGGGAATCGCATCACATGTTCGCGCAACGGGACAAACAGTTGGAGCTTCCTCTGACATGGCCCATCGCGCTGCGGATTGCCGCCACGGTGGAACAGGCCCTGCTCCCGGAATTGATCGAATGGAGGTCGCACATTCGAAACCGTAAACTGCTGCAAAAATGATTGCGCCACCTCGCGTCATTTCGTTTGCAGGGCCTATTTTTGAGAAGTCTCATTTCCCGACGGCTGCGACGGCGCTCTCGCTAGTCAAAGATGGCCACGGCGCGTGTCCACCCAGCCGACGCGCCGCGAATTTTTGCCGGGAAGCACGCAATCGTGAAGCCGTACGGGGGCAGGCTTTCCAGGTTGTGCAGCTTTTCGATGTGGCAGTAGCCGATCTCGCGGCCGGCCTTGTGTCCCTCCCAGATGATCGACCCGTCGTGCGTTTTCCTGTATTTTTCAGCGGTGTAGACGAACGGCGCATCCCAACTCCAGGCATCCGTGCCCGTCAGCCGGATGCCGCGTTCCAGAAGATGCAACGTCGCTTCGCGCCCCATACCGCATCCCGTCGCGACGTAATCCGGTTCGCCGTATCGCGCCCCGGCGCGAGTATTGATGACGACAATTTCGAGCGGCCGCAAGGTGTGCCCAATCCGTGCAAGCTCCCGTTCGACGTCGGTGGCGGTCGCGACGTAGCCATCGGCCAAGTGGCGGAAGTCGAGCTTCACTCCCGGCTGAAAGCACCATTCGAGCGGCACCTCGTCGATCGTGATTGCGCGCTGGCCCTTATCCATTGTCGAGGCGAAGTGGTAAGGCGCATCCAAATGCGTGCCATTGTGCGTGCTCAATTGGACATGCTCGATCGCCCACGCTTCTCCGTCCGGCAAATCCTCCTGCTTCAATCCTGGGAAGAACAGCGCCATACCGCCGAAAGACTCCTTGTGACTGACGTAGGAGATCTCAGGACGCAACGAAGGAGGATCGGCGATCACCTCGTTAGTAAGCGGCACCGAAAGATCTACGAAGCGGCGGGGCAATGGGTGCTCCTGGGCATGATTTTTTGTACGACCTCGTGCGACAAACGGCAAATCATACCATTCGTTGAAACATGAGCTAAGCGAATGCGCGCGGCGGGCAGCGGTGCCATTTGCCATTTTGAGCAGGCACAACTACGCGACTCGTCATTCGGAGCGAAGCGAGGAATCTCTCGGTGATTGGCAATCACTGAAAAAAAGGATTGCTCGGCGCGAAACGCGCCTCGGACTGACATCTAAATCAAAGCTCCTGCGGTGCAGCAGCAACAGAAGGGCGCCACTACTCGCGCGGCGGAAACTGGCTTATTCCGCGCGGTCGGCAATGATGGAACGGCCGCTTACGTGAACGTCGATCGAAAACGGAGGCCGCAAAGCGCTGCCGTGCACGATCTCTCCCCGAGCCCAAGTGCTGCCTCCGAGGGCGCCAACCTGCAATGGATCAAAAACCGTGTTGTCACACGGGCTCACGACCACGGGATGACTGGCGCGATACCCGAACTGTGATGCGATACGGTTCAGATCGGTCACGAACTCGAGCTCACAGCGGCCATAGGGGCTTTGAAGGGCAAATGCCCAAAGCCCTCCTCCAGGAAGGCGGATCACCTCGGCATCGATACTCTCTTGTGTGACTGGCTTGATGAACGTGAATTTCTTCGCGGACCACGGTTTCGAAAGCTCGTCGACCGTCGCGGCGACCGTTGGGCCTTCCTGTACTGGCGCAACGTATGGTGGAAGCGGTGACGGTGAAGGTTCCGTGGCCGCCGCTTCAGCGGCCGGAGTGTCGGTTGCCGCGCGCGGCTTGTTTCTCACCCACCAAAGGATGGCGATGCCGACGACCACCACCACGGCAACAATTCCTCCGACTTGCAAGAGACGCCGCAAATCGGCGCCGCCGGACCCAGAGCGCGAACCAGGACCGGTCTGCGCCTGACTCACACCGGGGATCTTCGGCATCTGCGGACGAAACGGGTCAAACTTTTCGTCCACGGGTTTGTCGGAAGCCGGGGCCGGTAGTTTCGTTGTCGTATTGGCAGGCATGAGACTCAATACTTGCGCATGCGGATTTCGCTGCCGTTGCGTTCGTGCGTCACTTCGTCCATCAGCTTGTTGATCAGGAAAATACCGCGCCCGTGTTCGGAGACCAGATTGGCGCTGGCTGTCGGCAAGGACAGGGACGCAGGATCGAAGCCCCGCCCTGGATCGCGGACGACGATCAGAATGCCGTTCTCCCGATCGCCCGTCACGGAACATTCGATTTTTTGGGTTGGGTCGGATTTGCATCCGTGCAGGATCGCGTTTGCCAGAGCCTCGCGCAGCGCCATCTCGATTTCGAATTCCTTGCCCGCTGCATACTCGAGTTCACCGACCAACCGCATGACCCAGCCGACGACGGGCGAAATGGCAGTTACGTCGGCGGGCAAAGTGACCTCAAAGTGCGTCGAGGCGGACGCATCATTTTCTGCGGGACCCGGATTTAGATCTCTAGCCATGCTTGATTTCCGAGCGCGGGATTGCTCGGGCAGCACCCGAACGGTTGAATCTCCACTATTCATGGCGACCATAACGTCGCCTACCTAACAATTTTGGACCTGAGCAGACGCTCCTACAAGAAGGGGGGAAGGAGTAGGTTCCGTATGGGTACCGTCGCCGGGCTAGAGGCTCGCGGAGGCCTCACGGCGAATGTGCTCGTTCAGATTGGCGATTGACAGAAGCAATTGCAGCAGTTTTGACCGCAGATCCTCGCTGAGCTCCAGGTTCTCGTTACCAATGGTCTCGACGACGAAGTCCACCTGGGCGAGCATCCAGTCGCGCGTACCACGGTCGACCGGCTCCCCTTGCCGGACTTGTTTGGTGATGGCGTCAACCCTTTGGGTAGCTTCGGGCAGATAGTCGTCCAAGCACGGTCCGGCTTCCTGGGGAATAGCGTCAATTTCGACGGTGCACCCTTCGGAGTAAGAATCTCGGCTGGGGATCGTCATATGTCACACCTCAATTGCGATTCAGACCACCTATGAGACGAGCACGCATGCTGCCAACCCGCAGGTATCACTCATCTGCTTTGTTTTGCCGGTTGTTGGATTTCGGGGCCTTGGCTTGGAGTGCATCGAAAAGGCTGCATGGGATAGAAATTACCCGGCATGTGAACTCAAAGTTGGAGTTCAAACTGGGCCTCGAAACCAAGCGGGGGCACGAAGACACCCCGTTCGAACTCCTTCATACATGTTGACTTGCCGGAAAACTCCCCCACGGTTTTGAATGGACACGGCCCAGCCCCAAGGCGAATATGAAGAAGCCAGTCCAGTTTCACCTTGGGATGCGAGGAGGGTCATCCAATCATGCGCAAGTTTGTTGTCTTATTCGCGGCGCTCTTCTGCCTTTCAGTGGCAGCGGCCGCACAGGATTCTACTGCGGCGTTTGATGCCAGCAGCACCGCGAGTGAGGCCGAGCCAGCCGCTCCCGCATCATTAATCCCGGCGGACCGGGAACCCTGGCAACTTGGAGTCGGATTTCAGTATTTGCATTTCAAGGTCCTGGGGCAGAGCTTTCATAATCTTGGCTATGATGCCAGCGTCACACGGTATTTGAGCAACTGGTTCGGCGTGGAAGGGACTGTCTCTACGGGATTCGGCCATACCGGAACCAGCCCAAGTCTAGACGCGAAATCCTTTTTTATCGGCGGCGGGCCGCATGTTGCCGTCTTCAATAACAGCCGCGTTGAACCCTGGTTCCACCTGATCGGGGGCTGGGAACATTTCCGCTTCACTCAGACGACCACGCTCGGCAGTAACTCTCATCTGGCATTTTTGGGCGGTGGTGGAGTGGACATTAAGCTGGGCGGGCGCGCGTACTGGCGAGTGCAGGGGGATTACATCGGATCGCGCATCGGTTCTACGATCGACACGAACTATTCGTTTGGAACGGGTTTCGTTCTCAACTTTTGAGGGACGCGACAACTCTCCATCCATCAGCCGGTCTGTGGCGGCGAAATTTGCCCCCGCCGGCTTTTGCATTTCAGGGAATCAGGCTGCCGCCCCATGGCATTTCTTGTACTTTTTCCCGCTCCCGCAAGGGCAAGGATCGTTCCGGCCCACCTTCGCGCCGGTCCGGACTGGCTTGGGCTGCTCGGCCTGCGCGGCTCCGGCCTGGAGTTGCATCTCCTGCTGCTGCCGTCGTTGGCGGCGCTCGAGCTCGCGTGCTTCGTCTTCGGGGCGGGCGGGCTGGACAAGGAATAGATAGCGGACCGTTTCCGTATCGATGCGGCCCATCATGTCTTCAAACAGCGTGAAGGCTTCCTTCTTGAATTCGACGAGGGGATCTTTTTGCCCGTACCCGCGCAGGCCGATGCCTTCCTTCAGGTGGTCGAGCGTGAGCAAGTGGTCTTTCCACTGCGTGTCCACGATATCCAGAATGATCCGTCGCTCGAGCCAGCGCATCATTTGCTCGCCAAACAGTTTTTCTTTTTCGGCGTAGCGTTCCTTGACGCGCTCGACCAGGATGTTTGCCAGCTCCACGTGGTTCATTTTGGTAGCGTCAATCCCGGCCGCCTTCACATCAATGCCGTATTGATTCAGCACTTCGGCCGCGAATTGCGTGACGTTCCATTTTTCCGGGTGCTCATTCGCCGGGCAATAGTTCTGGACGAGTTCATCGGCAATGTCCTCCGCGATGCCCAGGGCGTAGTCCTTTTGTTCCTTTCCTTCGAGTGCGGACCGGCGAATCGAGTAAATCGTCTCGCGCTGCTTGTTCATCACGTCGTCGTATTCAAGCAGGTGTTTGCGCGCTTCGAAATTTTGCGCTTCGACCGCTTCCTGCGCCGTCTCGATGCGGCGTGAGATGAGTTTGGACTCGATGGGAACGCCTTCGGTCATGCCCAGCCTGTACATCAGCGCTTTCACGCGCTCGCCGCCGAACACGCGCAGCAGGTCGTCCTCGAGCGAAAGGAAGAAACGGGAGGAGCCAGGATCGCCCTGGCGGCCGGCGCGGCCGCGCAGCTGATTATCGATGCGCCGGGCCTCGTGACGTTCGGTGCCAAGGATGTGCAAGCCGCCAAGAGCGATTACTTCGTCGTGTTCGGAGCGGCACTGCTCTACGTATTGGTCGTAGATCGGCTTCCATTGATCCGCAGGAACCTGAAAGATTTTGCCTTCCTGCTGAAACAGAACCATGTTTGTAGCCGCCGGGGCGTTGCCGTCGGAGTTCTCTCCGCCAATCACCGAGGGCGCGGCGGTGTAGGGAATCGCAATTCGTTCGCGCAGGCAATGCTCGCGCGTCATGGCTTCCGGATTGCCGCCCAGCAAGATGTCCGTGCCGCGGCCCGCCATGTTGGTGGACACCGTGACCGCGCCTTTGCGGCCGGCCTGCGAAATAATCTTGGCTTCACGCTCATGCTGCTTGGCATTCAGGACCTGGTGGGGGATGCCCGCCTTCTTGAGCAGATTCGACAAGTGCTCGGATTTCTCGATTGAGATCGTGCCGACGAGTACCGGCTGGCCCGATTCGTAAATTTGCCGGATCCCGTGCGCGTGGGAATCGTCTTCCTGCAGGATGCCGTTGACCACGGCTTCATATTTTTCGCCTGCCGTGCGGTAGACCACGTCGGGAAACTCCTCGCGGCGAAGAGGGCGGTTTGTGGGAATCAGAGAAACGTCGAGCTTGTAAATTTTGTTGAATTCGGTGGCCTCGGTCTCCGCGGTTCCGGTCATGCCGGAGAGCTTCTTGTACATGCGGAAATAATTCTGAAAGGTGATCGTGGCGAGCGTCTGGTTTTCGCGCTCGATTTTGACCCCTTCCTTCGCTTCCACCGCCTGATGCAAGCCGTCCGACCAGCGGCGACCCGGCATCTCGCGCCCCGTGAATTCGTCGACGATCACGACTTCCCCGTTTTTCACGACGTATTCGATGTCGCGTTTGTAGAGCGCATGGGCGCGCAGCGCCTGATACACATGGTGAATCGTTTCCATGTGCTGCGGGTCGTACATGTTTCCGAGCCCCAGCAGCCGTTCGGCTTTGCTGACGCCCTCCTCGGTCAGCGTTGCCGTCTTATGTTTTTCATCGATCGTGTAATCGATGTCCTGAATCAGCTTCGGAATCATCTTGTCGATGCGGTAGTACTTGTCGGTGGATTCCTCGGCGGGTCCGGAGATGATCAGCGGCGTGCGGGCTTCGTCGATTAAAATTGAGTCTACTTCGTCCACGACGGCGAAGTGGTGGCCGCGCTGCACGCAGTCGGCGAGATCGTACTTCATGTTGTCGCGGAGATAGTCAAAACCGAATTCGTTGTTAGTGCCGTAGGTAATGTCTGCGCCGTACGCCGCCCGCCGTTCGGGATCGCTCAAGTCGTGGACAATCACGCCGACGGTCAGCCCCAGCGCGCGATAGATCGGGCTCATCCACTCGGCGTCGCGCCGGGCGAGGTAATCGTTCACCGTGACGATGTGAACGCCGCGCCCTGTAAGCGCGTTGAGAACGGCGGGAAGGGTCGCGACCAGCGTTTTGCCTTCGCCAGTTTTCATCTCGGCGATTTTGCCCTCGTCGAGGACCATACCGCCAATCAGTTGCACATCGAAATGGCGCATGCCGAGCTTCCGACGGCCCGCCTCCCGCACAAGCGCAAAAGTGGGAATAACCGCGGGCTCCAGCGCATCCTTGCAGCGATCCTTGAATTGCGGATCGTCGAGCGGAAGGTCGCCCAGACGCTGCTTCACCTGTTCGCGAAGTTGCACGGTTTTCTCGAGCACTTGGGCGTCGGTCAGTTGCTCGAACTCAGGCGCCAGCGCGTTAATGGCGTCCACCTTCGGTTGAATCACTTTCAGGTCGCGCTCGTGCTTGGTGCCGATGAACCGGGCGACGACCCGGTCGATCATGGTATCGACTCGCATCACAGTCCTTGAGTGTCCTCCGGAGTATGCTTCTTTTTCGAACAGCGAGCGAAGAGTCCCGCAATTAGGATGCAGGGATGCGCGTGTACGGGACGCCCCGCACGCGCACTCGAAAATTCATTGTACCCTGTAGAGCAATCGGCGCGCAAAGCGGCTGCTGCGAATTGGCACGTCAGGTCCGAATCCCGCGTCGCTCAAGACTCCGGACGTCGCGTAATACATTGAAGACTTTAGTTTTGTGTGCCACCAAGACGGCAAAAGGCGGGCAATGCGGAAAAAATTGCACGGTGATTGCGCGCCGACGCTTGCCTCGCATCGGAAACAAACCATCCACAAGCCTCTGAATTTACAATGACTTACAAGGATTTGAAATTGGTTTCGGATTTGGCTGGTTTGGTGCCGTCTTCAAAAAAGAGCGGCCCCCTCGAATTGGGAAGGTCGCAGGCAGGTCCGTCCAGTATTTTTGCTCGCCGCGAAAAGTGGGCAGGAGCGGTACCCGTTGTAGACTAACCGCCACAGAGAGTGGCATCCGGGGGAGGCGAACTGAACAAATTCAGCTGAAGCAATCCCTCCAAGATCGTTTATCGATTGTGGCCGCGCTCACCCAGCCCGGCGCGGTCGGTTTTTCATGACACACAGAGCAAGGGGAGTCTCCATGCGCCGCACGGTTCTGAAAATGGTCGTGCCTTTGATCGTGAGTGTCGCTGTCGTGTCCGCGCTGTTTGCGTGGTATCAGGTGCGGACAGAGAAACGGCTCCTGAAAAGCGATTTACAGCGCAGAGAGGAAATCCTGGGAGAAGGTCTGGAGGAGAACGTCGAACCGCTGCTCGACCGGGCGCCGGACAAGAACTTGCAAAGGCTCGTGGACCGCTTTAGCGAACGCGAACATTTGGAGGGAGTCGCCGTCTACAGTCCCGACGGAAAGATCCTAGCCATCACACCGGGAATCGCCTTTCTGTTCAAGGACTGGCCGGATACGGCGAAGCGCGCGGCGGCAAAGGATCACGAACAGGAAGAGTTTGTGCGCAAAAGGCGCCCGGACGAGGGGGAGGCCGATGCGTCCCTCGCTCTGCACATCTACGCGATGCCGCTGCACAGGGACGGTGAACTGGCGGGCGCGCTGGCGCTTTTTCGTGACACCACCTACATCGACAAGCAAGTCGAACACACCCTGCGCGACGCGCTCGTGAATGCATTTGTTCAGACGATTCTCATCACGGGCCTCGCGCTGCTGCTCGTGCGATGGGCTTTCACGGGGCCGTTGACGCGCACGGCGAAATGGCTGCGCACACTAAGGACCGGCGGGGCGCAGGATGCGAAAGGCCCGCCGGGATTGCCGCAGGGAGAGATATTCGACGAATTGCATCAGGAAGTGACGCATCTCGCACGCGATTTGAACACGGCGCGAGCCACGGCCGAGGAAGAAGCAAGGCTGCGCGAGACTGGCGCTTCTCTGTGGACAGCCGAGAGGCTGCGAGTGAGCCTGCAGGACAAGCTTCATAAGAAGCCGCTGTTCGTGGTTTCCAACCGCGAACCTTATATGCACGTGATGGACGAAGGGAACAAGTCAATTTCGGTTATCGTTCCGGCGAGCGGCCTCGTGACGGCGCTCGAGCCGGTGCTGCTCGCGTGCCACGGGACATGGGTGGCAAATGGAGCAGGCAGCGGTGATCGGGACACGGTCGATGCAACTGACCGGCTGCGCGTGCCGCCCGATCGCCCCAGTTACACGCTGCGCCGCGTGTGGCTGACCGATGAAGAAGACAGAGGATACTACGAGGGATTTTCGAACGAAGGGCTCTGGCCCTTGTGCCACATCGCGCACACGCGACCGGTGTTTCGCCCAGAGGACTGGATCTATTATCAGAAAATTAATCGGCGATTTGCGGACGCGGTGCTGCGCGAAATGGAGAATACGGAATCGCCCATTCTGCTTGCGCAGGATTACCACTTCGCTTTGTTGCCGCGCATGGTGAAGGAAGCGCGGCCGGACGCGAGAGTCGCGATATTCTGGCACATCCCATGGCCGAATCCGGAAGTGTTTGGAATCTGCCCGTGGCAGCGGGAGCTGGTTGACGGTTTATTGGGCGCGGATTTAATCGGATTCCACATTCAGACCCACTGCAACAATTTTTTGGAGACCGTGGACCGCGCCGTGGAAGCGCTGACGGAGTGGGACCGCTTTGCCGTGAATCGGCGGGGGCACGTGACGCGCGTGCGGCCATATCCGATCAGCGTGGCATTTCCGGAAAACGCAGCCGCTGCCGAGGAGGCACGAAGCCCGGGGGCCGAGCGCGCGGCGATTTGTGAGGAACTCGGCATTGAAGCCTCCCTGTTGGGCGTGGGAGTCGATCGTGTGGATTACACAAAAGGAATTCTGGAAAGATTTCGAGCGATTGAGCGATTCCTTGAATTGAACCCCGGATACCAGAGACGATTCTCGCTGGTGCAGATCGGGGCACCAAGCCGGACGGACATCGAACGGTACAAGAATTTCCTGGACGAAGTAGGAGCGGAAACAGAGAGGATTAACGCCAAGTTTCAGGCTGGCCGATGGAAGCCAATTGTCTTTTTGAGAAGACATCATTCGCACGAAGAGATTGCGCGGTATTACCAGGCGGCGTCGGTGTGCCTGGTGACGTCGCTGCATGACGGCATGAACCTGGTGGCAAAGGAGTTTGTGGCTTCACGGACCGATGAGCGCGGCGTGCTGATTTTGAGTACGTTTGCGGGAGCCGCGCATGAGCTGTCCGACGCCCTGCTGGTGAATCCATACGACGTCTCGCAACTCGGCGACGCAATCCATCAAGCGCTCGAAATGACGGAGCAGGAACAAGAACAGCGAATGCAGTGGATGAGGCGCGCCGTAAAGGAACACAACATTTACCGGTGGGCTGCAAACTTGCTCAGCGATTTGACGGAAATTCGCATCGAGCCGGGCGAACGCGTCGAGGCGCGGCAAACGCAATGAGAAGGCTGCGCGGCCCGATTCCGCATCTGTTTCGAGAGTGGGGCTCGATCGCGAAACGCATTCGTGAAAACAAACGGCTGGTGCTGTTGTTTGATTTTGACGGGACGCTGGTGCAAATCGCGCCGCTGCCGGGGCGGGTTCGGCTCGCAAACGGTGTTCGCCGCACCCTCCAAAGATTAGTTGGCCGGCGAGACGTCACTCTCGCCGTAATCAGCGGACGGCGGAGAGCCGAGTTGCAGCGCCACATCGGAATTCGTGGGATCAAATACCTGGGCCTGTACGGATGGGAGAGCGATGGAAATGCCAAATTGTCCGCCCCTGTCGCGAGAGTGCTGGCTCGCGCGTTTGGGATTTTACTTCGGGAGCTCTCGGCCTACCCAGGCTTGTGGATTGAACCAAAGCGGTGCAGTTTTTCGGTCCATCTGTTGGGCGCCAGCCCCCATTTGCAACAGAGGGTGCGACGGATGGTAATGGTGCGACTCAAGCCCCTGCGCAAAACGTTACGCGTGATTGCAAATCTTCGCGATTTGGAAGTAGTGCCGGTGTCGCTTGGCGACAAAGGAGTAGCCGTGAGGAAATTTCTTGGTGGGCCTGCCCGCAGCGCGGCGCTGCCTATTTATTTTGGGGATGATTTCTCCGACGAGCCAGCATTCGCGGCGGCGCGAAACGGAATCACAATTCTCGTAGGCAGACGGCGGGCGACGCAGGCTCGGTTTTTCCTGCGCGGGCCGGCCGAAGTTGCCGCAACACTTTCCAGGATGGAGGCCATTCTCCGATGACCATTGCTCCCACACCTTTCGAGTTCTCCGCGGTTTCGTATTTGACGCGCATCGGCAACCAATCCGCCGGAACGATTGAGGAATTGCGGCAGGGGTTGCAACAGTGCAGTGACGCGTCGATTTTCTTTCATACGTTTCAGACGCTCGGCGCGCACCACTTCCTGACCGAGAATTTCTCGAACGACTTTGCCCAGTGGGCGATGGCCGACGCGAACCGCAACGACCTCGGCGAGTTGCTGGCCAGCCTGGACATACGCGATTACGTATCCATCGCCGCGCTGCGGGAGGATTTGTTCCGGATGGTGGGCGACTACTGCGCCGTCTATCCGGAATTTGCAAACCAAGCGGCGCTCGAGCGGTTTTATTTTTGCGAAGGCGTGGAAGTGACGGTGCCGCTGGGCCTCCGGGCGAGGACCCTGGACGAATTCCGGCAGGGCATCGAACACTTGAGCCACGCGGGTTTCTATTTTCACTTTATTTCCTCGCGTTTGCGCCTGCAACTCCAGACCAATGATTTTTCGCAATGGCTGGCGGGTGGAATCGGATTGCAGACCCTGGCGGATAGCATCAACAAAATCGACATCTACACAAACACACTGGAAAGCACGAGAGCCAAGATGCTCCGGTTGATCGACCGCGAGCGGAGGAAACTATAATGGAGACCGGCATTTCAAGCCGCATTCCGCTGGAGGAATATGCGCGGCTTCTCGGCGAGGGCGAGATTGAAGAACTGCGGGCGCTCGCAAAGCCGCTTCGGGGGCGCAGCATTGAGATGGTCAATTCCACGTCAGTGGGTGGCGGAGTGGCCGAAATCCTGACCCGTCTGCTTCCCTTGGCGGAAGAGTGTGGTCTGGACATCAAGTGGGACGTGATGACCGGCGGCGAGGACTTTTTCGAAGTCACCAAAGCGTTTCACAATGCGTTGCACGGCGCGCCGTACCACGCGACGGCGCGCGACTTCCAAGTGTTCAGGGATTACAACGAGCGCAACCGGAGACAACTGCCGTTGGACGCGGAATTCGTGGTGATTCACGATCCGCAGCCGGTCGCGCTGATCGACGCAAGAAAGAAAAGCGGAAGCCGCTGGGTCTGGCGCTGCCACATCGATTTGTCGCATCCAAACCAAACGGTATGGGATTTTCTCGAAACGTTTGTGGCGCGCTACGACGGATCGATGTTCTCTTCTCCGGAGTTCGCGCGGAAGCTGCCGATCCCGCAGTATCTCTTTTATCCGGCCATCGATCCTCTCTCGGAAAAGAACTGCGAACTCGATGCCGGGTTTGTCTCCAGTGTGTTGACGCGTTATCGGATCGACCCGCAACGGCCCATCCTGACGCAGATTTCCCGTTTCGACCGGCTCAAGGATCCGGTCGGTGTGATTCGGGCTTATCGGATTGTGAAGCGATACTTCGATTGCCAGCTTGTGCTCGCCGGAGGCGGCGCGGCGGACGATCCAGAAGGGGCCGTCGTGCTGAAAGAAGTCCTGCGCGCGGCGGATAGCGATCCGGATATCAAAGTGCTGGAGCTGCCGGCGTGGGCTCCGCTGGAAGTGAATGCGCTACAGCGGGCCTCCACGATCGTGATTCAGAAAAGCTTGCGGGAAGGATTTGGGCTTACGGTATCGGAAGCGCTCTGGAAGAAGAAACCTGTCGTGGCGTCCGCGGTAGGAGGGATTCCCGTGCAGGTGATTCACAAGCAAACGGGTTTGCTGGCGCATTCGGTTGAGGGAGCGGCGTACCAGATTCGATTTTTGCTCTCGCATCCGGAGATTGCCGCGAAGCTTGGGGAGAGTGGGCACCAACACGTAAAAGAAAATTTTTTGATCACGCAGAAATTGAAACGATATTTGACCCTGTTCTTGAACCTGGCGAATGGAAGATAACAATCGGACATCTTTTGTAATGGGAGATAAAGGTCCACTAGACCGAGGTCTGGAGAAGAACGTTCTCTTCTTTGGGAATCGTATTGGATCGGTTGTCGAGCAGAAGTTTACGCAGGCGGGCGCGTTCGTCGAGATCCATTTCCGCAAATTCGAAGCCGAGTCCTTGGGCGCGCGCGTCGCGCATCAACACCTGCGCGCGAATCGGACGCAGGCCGGAACCAATCCTCATCGAGACAAGCGTGCCCGGCGGCAGATGCTTGTCGCCAACCGCGATTCCCCCGCTCAAGCTCAGCCCCCGGATTTCCAGCCGGTAGGAATCCTGGCCAACCGTTGCGATCGCCGGAATGGGCTGCGCCAGCCGCACCCGAGGATATCGCCGGCGGCGGAAATATTTTGCGTTGGGCAGGGTGTCGAGAGGCGCGAGCGACAGTTCGTCCGCGCCAAACCCGCTGCGCGGCACGAATTCCCGGCTCGAATCCGCGTCGATCTTGGTGAGCGATTGCACCGCTGCGAGCCGCAATTCCACCGGGTGGGTCCAGTGAAACATATGGCGGGCTTCCGCGATCCCGCGAAGGAGATCGAAGGCCTCTCGCGCCCTCAGCCTTCCGAGCGCTTCGATCGCTTTCAGCCGGACAAACGGCCCGGCGGCGCGGCCAGGGTTCCCTTCCGCCAGGCGCAGTAAAACCGGGATGCAACTCGCGTCTTCGCTAAAGCCGATTTCATCGATTGCCAGGGGCAACAAAACCGGGTCCAGCATGTGAATCAGATTCACGAGCAAACTTCCGCGGTCCGGCGCGCCTCCCATCGCCACCAGGCGGACCACGCGGTCTTGCGCTTGGCGGGGCCAGTCGGGCAGGCGCTCGGGGAGCCAGCGCTCGAGGGCGGAGGCTTCGAGCCGGCTCAGCAAGCCCGCCGTTTCCGCCGCTTCATTAGCCGATCCGGAGCGAAGCGTGTCCCGCAGCGACGCCATCAACTCGCTGCCCACGGAGGCCGCCAAGTCCACCAGGCGCTGCATCTCTTCGCGATTAAACATGCGGTTGAAACGGGAAATCAAATTCTCCGCGGCACTGCGCGGCATGCGCTGCAGCAGAACCTCCAAGCCTCCCATCGCGCGATCCCCACGCAGCACGTCTTCTAAAAATTCCGGCACGCGCTTATCGAGTCCAATGCGAGGCCGCAGGCTTTGTGCAAACACCGGCCTTTGGTGCTCTACGCTGTCGAGCGAATCGAGCGCCTGGAGCATGGCGGGAAACACGCGCTTCAAGCCCGCTTCTTGCGCGAGGCGCACAAACGCGGCGCTGATGAGTCCCTGCAAGTTGTCGTCGCGTTCGACGCTCAACTGTGCTCCCGCCACTTGGATGGCGGGGGCCAGGGGGCGCCCTTGGATCAAGGCGTATGCATCGGCAAGGTCCGCGAGGCCGATCGCCGTCCGGCGACGCGCCTCGAAATCGGTGCTTTGCAAACAGGCGGCGTAGTTTTGCAAAATCGCGAGCGCCGTCTTCTCGTCGCCGCGCTGGAGAAGCTCCTCGACGTATTGCTTGACGTTGCGCGGCGGAATACACCAGGCGTCCGACGAGGTGAGCACGGCCCGCTTGCCCCGCTCCGGCACCGCAGACCAGAATTGCCGGTCAAGCAGCTCTGCGGTGGATTCGACGACGACTCCCGCGTCGGCGAGTCTTTGCTCGTGCGCACCGAGAATCTTTCGCAAGCCTTCGATTTCCTGGGACATTCGCTCAAACAATTGGCGTACGGCGTCGACTTTCACTTCGCCACGCTCGTATCGCTCCAGGGCAAACCGGATTGCCAGGTGCTCCGCCAGGCGCAACAGCATCGGATCTTTTGAATTCGCGGCCGGCGCTTGTGCCGCCACGGCGGCTAGGGCCTGCCGCAGCATTTCCTGTGACTGGACCGGCAGCTTGGTCAGCTCTTCCTGCAAAGGTCCGGGCTGAAGAGTTCCGCCCGCGCCTGTGACCGTGTGGCCGAGATGCGTCAGGAGCTTCAGAATTCCCAAGACATCTTCGTCTTTCGGGGTCCAAGGCGAGAGACCGCTTCCTGTGTCTCCGGGTCTGCGGGTGCCACCGCCTGGGCCCTGGCCGCCGGAGCCACCGGGTCCCAAGCCGCCGGGACCGACTCCGCGCGTCCCTCCGGGGAAGGATGCTCCCGCTCCTCTTTGAAGTAAGCTGCCGCCGGGTCCCGCGCCCGAATAGGGGCTTTGCGAGCCACTGGAAGTTCCGCTTCCGGTCCCGGCAGCTGGGCTGCCACCTCGGCTGGCCGGGCTGGTACCGCCGCCCGTTCCAGGTGCGCCGGTTGCTCCGCTCCCAGGGCTCCCCGCTACTCTAGCGTCGGTTCCCGCGCGAACGCCGCCACTCGCGGTGCTGGCAGTATTTCCCGGGGCAGGCTTCGCGGTCGCGCTCGTGCCTGAAGCGCCAGATCCTCCTTCACCGGTGCCTCCATCGCCGGTGCTGCCTTCGCCGCGCGATCCTTCGGCTGCGGCAATCAGTTGTAGCAGTTTCTGCGGATCCCGGAGCCAGTCCTTCATCGAGTTGGCGTCGGCACCAAGGGATTGTGCGGTGAGCAATCCGGCGGCGAGGGCATCGCTCTTGGAACTGTCTTCCGGAACGAAGCGAATTTCGTTGATACGAATGTTTTGGCTGCCGGCCAGCGCCGCCTTCAGTTGCTCAGCCAATGCCGATGGCTTCGTGTTTTGTGTGGGGAAGGCGCGCACCAGGCGTTCCAGGTCGTCCTTGGAAACACGCGATGTGAATTGAATGCTGGCAAGACCGGCCGCCGAAAGCAATTGGGCAAAGCTGCGCTCGGCTGGCGCGGCCTCCACAGGCACGCCATCCAGCAAAAGCTGCGAGCCGCTCGCCCCTAGCAGCAGGCCGGACTCATTTGTGACCGGAATCGCCGCGTGGAGCTCGTTCCACGCGGTTTCGAACTGGTCCGCTGTCCGGGCATGGTCAAAGCCATAGAGGCGGGCGTACTTGAGCAGTATGTTCAGGCTGCGTATGAAGGCACGCGCGGACGTCAGTTTCGTGTTGGGCGTATCCATAGACTTGTGGGACGCGAGGGGGGACGCCTCTCCTTACTTACCGTAGCGCGTGCCCGTGCTAGGGACAACCGCATCTGCCCGAGATGTGGCCAAAATGGAACTGTCCGGCCGGCCCGGCAGCCGATTGTCGCGCCGCCGTCCCAGCCGGACTGTAAATCTAAGAGGATTCTAGGGGTTTTGCTTTGGCTTCAGCCCGATCGGAAGCAAGGCTGGCTACCCTATTGCCGGCCGAAAGTGTAGCCAATCGACAAACTGTATTGAGGAACGAAATCGCTGCCGAATTGAAATAGGTTGTGCACCCAATGCACATCAATCTGAGGGCGCAGAAACATTCCGCCCTTCACATAGAAACGCAGCCCCCCGGCAAAGTGGAGTTGGAAGTGATTCGAACTCTCCAGATACGTGTTCGACGTCGAGCAGCCAGCGAAAGCATCGCAGAATTGCTGGTTATAATAGAAATTCAGCTTGGCGCCTCCCAACCCGGCCTGAAATTCCGGGACGATGCGATTGGAATTCGCAAGGGGCAGGAAGATGGCGTTGAAATCATAGAAGTTCGGACGGTAGTTTAACCCCGCATAGGATCCCTGGGAGAATCGGAACGTGGATTCTCCTCCCACTCCAAAGTGAGGACGAAACATAAAGTCCGCCCCGAAGGTTCCAAACGCTCCCGTCATCTTGGGTGTGGAGTAAAGATTTCCATCGCCAAACGTGTCAATCTGTTGATTCGACGAGCTGTCGGTTGCGGTACCCACGCCGAAAAATACGTCAGCGCTTTGCGCGTGAGCGGAGATCGTCCCCGCGACTGTTATGATAAATATGGCGAGCAAAATTCGGTAGAACTTGAGATTGAGCACAATCGCCTCCTCCTCTTGGTCGATCGGAGTTTGAGATGGCGCCTTCCCGGGCCGGGTTGCTCTTCTACAGGGTTTTGCCGGCCGGTACTAATGGAAACACTGTATATTGATCGGTAATCCACAAATGGAGGGCTGTTTGCACGGCCTCGTGGAACGGGGACTGATGCCCGGCCAGATTTCAGTTGAGATATGAATTGTCGTTCTCGGCGTCCGGTGGACGCCAGTGGACGTAACTTTCATTCTCGTTCAGAATGATACGTTGCGGATTGCGCAGGGAAAGATTGCGATCCCGCTGACCCAGGAGAATTGATCATGCCGCCAGCGCCCATGCCCCAGCCCGCGAAGTTACCCATTGAAGGGGTGAAGAATCTGGTTGCCGTTGCCAGCGGGAAGGGAGGCGTGGGGAAAACCACGGTCGCCGTGAACCTCGCCCTGGCGCTGAAACGCCTAGGCGGCTCGGTCGGCTTGCTCGACGCGGATGTCTACGGCCCGAACGTGCCGCTGATGTTGGGTACCGACGAGCAGCCGCAAGCGCTCAGCGAACGTCAGATTTTGCCCGTCGAGGCGCAAGGCTTGAAGGTGATTTCGATGGGCCTGCTCAATCCGGGCGACAAACCGATGATCTGGCGCGGGCCGATGCTGCACAGCGTGATGCAGCAATTCTTGCGCAGTGTGATGTGGGGCGAGCTCGACTACTTGATCGTCGATTTGCCGCCGGGCACGGGCGACGTGCAACTCTCGCTAATTCAAATTGTGCCGGTGACCGGCGCGGTGATCGTCACAACGCCGTCCGCGGTCGCGCTGGCCGACGTAAGAAAAGCCATGGAGATGTTTCGCCAGGTCAACGTGGACATTCTCGGCATCGTTGAGAACATGAGTTACTTCAATTGCCCGCACTGCCAGGGGCGGATCGACGTGTTTGGCCACGGCGAAGGGCGGCGCATCGCGGAGTCGTACGGCGTACCTCTGTTGGGCGAGATCGAAATCGATCCGCAAATCCGCATCGGCGGCGATTCGGGCAAGCCGGTCGCGCTCGCCGGGCCGGATGCGCCCGGAGCGAAGAGCATTTATGCGATGGCGCGCGCGGTTGCCGCGCGGCTCGAGGCGAATCCCGCCGCCGCGCGCGGCTCCGTGGTCGAAATTGATTGAGCATCCCCCACTTTTTGTTGGCGGGTATCATCCTAATTTCTGAATTTTGGTGGGCCGGATTCTTGAGGGGAACGGTGTTTGAACCAGTACCTCATCGGCACAGAGCGCGTCCGCAGCGGTTCGCTCTGGGCAACATCTCTGTTCCGGGGACGAGGGCGGGCGCTGTCGTTTCCATCGTACTCGTCGTCGTGGCCTGGCTGGCCATTCCGATGGCGCGGGCGTTTATACTGGGCACCGTCGGTCTTGGGGGCGCCGTCGGCGCTTTTCTGTGGTGGCTGCACAACCGCGAATAGCGCTGCCGCCATCGCATCTCCGGAGGTGGGTCCGCAGGAGCCCGCCTGCCCGTCCCGCACTCCACGGGGCCGGAGGAGCAACCAAAACGAAGTCCGTAAGGCGCATCCGTGCCTTTCTTGTCAGCCAGGAACGCGTGTGTTAGCCTCATTTGTTTCGTTTCCAACGAGGTGCGCGCATGATTCGAAGCCATCGCGGCCGCGTGCCGCAAATTGCGGCGTCGGCCTATATCGATCCGCAAGCGGTGGTGATCGGCGACGTCTCCATCGGCGAGCTTTCGAGCGTCTGGCCGTGCACCGTGATTCGCGGCGATGTGAACTGGATTCGCGTCGGCTCGCGCACCAATATTCAAGACGGCTCGGTGCTGCACGTCATGCGGGACACGCATCCCTTGCAACTGGGCGACGCGGTGACCATCGGGCACGGCGTGATCCTGCACGGCTGCACGATCGAGTCGCGCGTGCTTATCGGCATGGGTTCGGTGTTGCTGAACGGTGCGCGCATCGGCGAGGGCTCGATCGTCGCCGCGGGCACGCTTGTTCCGGAGGGCACGGTCGTCCCGCCCGGCAGCCTTTTTATGGGGCATCCGGGAAAATTCCGCCGAGCCCTCACGCCCGAGGACCTGGCGAGCATCGAAGCCTACGCCGCGCGGTACGTCGAATATTCGGAATCCTACAAGGCGGAGGCGGGGAAGGCGTGAGGACGGGGCAAGAGCGGAAGACGGACGGCGCGGAGTTCGCGGAACAGAACGCCGGGCGAAACCAGATGAATTTTCCAAAATCACGAGTCGCGAATCGCGAGTCACGAATCACGGATTCTCTCCGTGGCTGAAAAGGGCAAATTTCAGGCCATCAAAGGCGTCCGCGACATCCTGCCGCCGGACTCCGCGCTGTGGAATCGCGTTGAGCAGACGGCGCGCGAGGTGTTGTCGACGTTTGGCTTTGGGGAAATTCGGCTGCCCATTCTTGAGTCCACTGAACTTTTTGCACGTTCCATCGGCCTGAATACAGATGTAGTTTCGAAGGAAATGTATACCTTTGAAGATCATGAGGTGCGAGTCCTTGAATCCTCTCGCCAAGAGTTGATATGTACGATCGACCGGAGCCAGGGGCCGGGGTATGCGCAATACATAGTTGCTAGCCTCGATAATTTCGTGACGTCAGCGAAGTCGGAAATCAGAAGGGGAAATTTCTCACGGACGCCCCAAGTTTCCGCAGCCATGCGAACATTCGAAGAGGGGATGCAATATCTTTCGGGTGTGCAACCCACTCCGGCTGATGCAAAGTACTCAGCTTGCATCAACGAGATCAGGCAGATAGCAGAATCGATGGTTTTGGGCGTGGAGGTGGCACTTCGCCCCGAAGCAACTGCGTCCGTCGTGCGCGCCTACATCGAGCACGGAATGCACGTGCAGCCCGGCAACGTGAAGTTGTACTACCTGGGCCCGATGTTTCGCCGCGAACGGCCGCAGAAGGGGCGCTACCGGCAGTTCTATCAGATCGGCGCGGAAGTGCTGGGGGCTTCCGATGCGCCGGGGATCGACGCCGAAGTCATCGAGATGTTGGTGAGGCTTTTCGAGAAACTGAAACTGAAGGGCACCGTTCTGAACGTCAATTCCATCGGCTGCAAGACCTGCCGACCGGCGTATGTCGAAACACTGCGCGCGGAGTTGCAGAAAGTGCGCGAGCAACTCGGTCCGGATAGCCAGCGGCGTATCGAGACGAACACGCTGCGCGTGCTGGATTCCAAGGTCGAGAGCGAGCAGGCCATCATCGAACAGCTGCCGCGCATCGCGGAACACCTTTGCCCTGATTGCCGCGCACACTATGACGAAGTGAAGCGGCAGCTTACGCTGCGCGGAATTTTGTATCAGGAGAACTGGCGCCTCGTGCGCGGCCTCGACTACTACACGCGCACCACGTTCGAGATCACCGCGCCGGGGCTTGGCTCGCAAAACGCCGTCTGCGGCGGCGGGCGCTATGACGGCCTTGTCGAACTCTTGGGCGGGCCGGCCACGACGAAGGGAATTGGATTCGCAATCGGCACCGACCGGCTGATCTTGTCGCTGCAAGAACAGGGCCAGGACGAAGTGCGAGGCGGCCTCGATGTGTACCTAGCTTGGTTTGGCGCGGCGGCCCAATCCGCGGCCGTTGGCATCGCGCGGCGGTTGCGCGATGCCGGATTCGTTGTCGAGCTACCCGCCGTCGAAATGAAATTCGGCAAGTCGCTTGGCTTGGCGGATCGGCTGAAGGCGCGCCACGCCGTGATCGTGGGCGACGACGAACTCGCGGCAGGCGTCGTCACGGTGAAGCGCCTTGCGGACGGTTCGCAGGAGAAGCTCGCTGAGCGGGAATTGTCTGCGTACTTGCGGGCCAAGTAGGATGGGCTTCAGCCTGTCCGGCTTTGACTTTTGCGTGGCTGGCGGAAAGCGAAGGAAGACAGGTTGAGGCCTGTCCGACCAGGAGCGGCGAGCGCACGGTGGCTCGCCGGATCGCGCCAGACCGAAGGGCGGAAACTTCGTGCTCGACTCACTCGGAACACTGCAACGCACGCATTATTGCGGCAACCTGCGCGCGGCGGACGCCGAAAGGGACGTCGTCCTGATGGGCTGGGTCCACCGCCGGCGCGACCTTGGGAATCTGATTTTTATCGACCTGCGCGATCGCTCGGGCCTCGCGCAAATTGTGTTCAACAAAGAGCAGCAGGCGGCCGCGCACGCGCGCGCCGAGGAACTGCGCTCGGAGTACGTCGTCGCCATCGTCGGGCGCGTCGTCAAGCGGCAGAAGCCAAATCCTGATCTTGCCTCCGGTGAAGTCGAAATCATCGCCAGCGAGTTGCGCATCCTGAACACGGCGAAGACGCCGCCGTTCGTCGTCGAAGACGAAACGACCGCCAGCGAGGAAACACGATTGCGCTACCGCTACCTGGACTTGCGCCGCACGAAGCCACGCCAGCACCTCGCGCTTCGCCACCGCGTGATTCTTGAAATCCGCAAGGCCATGGACGAAATGGGCTTCTACGAAATCGAAACGCCCATGCTCACGCGCTCGACACCCGAAGGCGCGCGCGATTATCTCGTGCCGAGCCGCGTGCATCCTGGGCAATTTTATGCGCTGCCGCAATCGCCGCAGATCTTTAAACAGATCCTGATGATCGGCGGGCTCGACCGCTATTTCCAGATCGTCAAATGCTTTCGCGACGAAGATCTGCGCGCCGACCGCCAGCCGGAGTTCACGCAGCTCGACCTGGAAATGTCGTTTCCGACGCAGGATGCCATTTTCGGCGTGATCGAAAACGTGATGGTGCGCGCCTGCGCCGTAACGGGAATCACGGCGAAGGGTCCCTTCCCGCGTATGGAGTACAAAGACGCGATTCGCCGTTACGGCTCGGACAAGCCCGACTTGCGCTTCGGGATGGAACTGCGCGACGTGACCGAATATTTTGCCGCCGTGCGCGAAACGCTGCACATTGACGGGAGCGTGCAGGCGGTCGCGGCACCCGGAGCGGCCGTCTTTTCGCGCAAGCAGCTCGACGAAATCGCCGAAAGGGCGAAAGCGCTCGGCGCGCGCGGCGTTTACACACTGAAAGTGGCTGCCGACGGGGTCACCTCGCCGCTCGAAAAAAATCTGGGCGCGGAAACGCTGACGAAGATCGCCGCAGCGGCGGAAGCCAAGCCCGGCGATCTCATCGTCGCCGTCACCGCAAAGGAGCAGATTCCCGGCACGGACGCTGCCGCACTGATCGCTGGACAACTGCGGCTGCTGCTCGCCGATCAATTAAAGCTCGTTCCGAAGGACCGCTGGGAATTTTTGTGGATCACCGGCTTTACGCTATTCGAGTGGAGCCCGACGGAAAAGGCGGTCGTCAGCGCGCAGCATCCTTTCACCGGCATCGTCGAAGAGGACATTTCCAAGCTGGACGATCCGTCCGACGAGGTGCGTCTGTCGATGCGCTCCAAAGGCTACGACCTTGTGCTCAACGGCACGGAGCTTGGCTCCGGGAGCATCCGGATTCACCAGCAGGAATTGCAAGACCGCGTGTTCAAAGCGCTGGGCCTCAGCGACGAGCAGCGGCGCGGCCGCTTTGGTTTTTTCCTCGACGCGCTGACCTACGGAACGCCCCCGCACGGCGGCATCGCGTTGGGCCTCGATCGTGTGACCGCTTTGCTCGCAGGCGAAAAATCCATCCGCGAAGTAATCGCCTTCCCCAAGACGGCGAAGGCGCAGGACCTGATGGCCGACGCGCCGTCGAATGTCGACAAGGATCAGCTCGATACACTAGGCATTGAACTGAAGCCAGCCGAGGGAAAGTAAGGTATCGTTAAGCTGGAGAGCGGCGAAGCCCAATCGTAGATGACACGGATACGCATACTTTCGGAACAGGTTGCGAACAAGATCGCCGCAGGCGAAGTGGTCGAGCGGCCAGCATCGGCTGTCAAGGAACTGCTCGAAAACGCGCTCGATGCGGGCGCGCAGACAATCCGCGTCGAGGTGGAATCGGGCGGCAAGCGCATGATTCGCGTCGTCGATGACGGCTGCGGCATGGCTCACGACGACGCGCTGCTTGCATTCGAACGGCACGCGACGTCGAAACTGCGCACGGCCGACGATCTGCTTTCGATTGCCACGCTTGGATTCCGCGGCGAGGCGTTACCTTCCCTCGCCGCCGTTTCGCGCCTCCTGCTCGAAACGCGCGCGGCCGAGGAAGAAGAGGGAACGCGGGTCGAATTCGCGGGAGGAAAACTCGTGGGTGTGAAGCCGGAGGGGCTGCCCGCGGGAACGACGGTCAGCGTGGCCGATCTTTTTTATTGCGTGCCCGCGCGGCGCAGTTTCCTGAAGTCGGAGACGACTGAGCTCGGCCATATCGCCTCGCTTGTGACGCACTACGCGCTCGCCCATCCGGGCAAGCAATTCGTATTGAAAACACCGACGCAAGAAATTATTCACGCGACGGCCGTCGAAACGATGGCCGAGCGCGTCTACCAGCTTTTCGGCCGGCAGGCGCTCGAAGAACTATTTGAGCTGCCACCGGTTTCTTCACCGATGCGCGCCGCGATCACCGAGGCCGACCTGACGAGCGAAGAGCGTGCCGCCGAGCTTATCGTGCGCGGGTTTGCCTCCCGGCCCGAAGTGCAACGCAGCAACCGCAACGGAATTTTTGTTTTTGCGAACCGCCGTCTCGTGCGCGACCGCCTGATTCTTCACGCGATCCATGAGGCGTACCGCAATGTGTTGCCGGCTACGGTATTTCCGGCGGTTTTGCTCTTTCTCGATTTGCCCGCCGAAGAAGTGGACGTGAACGTCCATCCGGCGAAAATCGAGGTGCGCTTTCGGCATCCCCAATTCGTGCATGACTTCACGCGCGATTCGATCCGGCAGGCGCTTTCGCGCGCGCGGCCCATTCCAAGCTTTCCGGGCGTCGCGCGGGTCACCTCCGGGCCGGAAAATCAGGAGACGGGCGCCGCGGCCGTTGCCGCCGCTGCCGGGGCGGGCCCGTCGAGCAAAAATGCGGGGTTGCCGCGCGCCATCATTCCGCCGTTGAACATGGGAAACGCCGCAGGAGCAGCCATCGCTGGCGATTTCGAGCTGAGCGGCGCGCCGCTGCGGCCGGAAGCGCAGCGCTTCCGCTTCGAAAGTCCCGGTGGCGCGTTTTCCGGGGAGCCGGTTTCCGAGATCGGCCGGAAATTGGACGGCGCGGCGGCCACGGCTTTTCGCTCGGGCGAGTCCATCGTTTCGGAGCCGCTTGCGAGCGCGACAAGCCTTTACGACCTGAAGCCGCTCGGGCAGGTGAATTCGAGCTTCATCGTGGCGGTCAACGGCGAAGGATTATGGATCGTCGATCAGCACGTCGCGCACGAGCGTGTGCTCTTCGAACAACATTTGCGCGCGCGGCGGGAGGGTCAGCTCACCGGCCAGCGGATGCTGGTACCTCTCCTCGTAGAACTCTCGCCGCGGCAAATTGTGATTTTCGAGCGCGTCGCCGGAGAGCTGGTCGAAAATGGCTTCGAAGTGGCCCAAATGGGCCCGCGCAGCGTGGCCATTCATGCCACGCCGGCCGGAATCGCCGCATCGGACGCGGAGCGGCTGCTCATAGAGATTCTCGAAGGCACCGAGCGCGAAAACGCCGCCGTCTCGATGGACACGTTGCAGGCGAAGATCGCGGCTTCAACGTCGTGCCATGCGGCGATCAAGGTGAACATGCCACTCGACCAAGGAAAAATGGAATGGCTGCTGGCGGAGCTGGCGAAGACGGAAGCTCCAATGAGCTGCCCGCATGGGCGGCCGATCGTGCTGCGCTATTCGGTGCGCGAAATCGAGCGCGCGTTCAAGCGGATCTGAGTGAGTCGTGAAGGAGAAACTCATCATCGCCATCGATGGCCCAGTGGGATCGGGCAAGAGCACCGTCGCGCGGCGCGTGGCCGAATTGCTCGGCTACACGCATCTCGACAGCGGAGCGATGTACCGCGCCGTGGCGTGGAAGGCGCTGCGGGACGGCGTGCCGCTTGATTCGCCGGATCGGCTGGCGTCGCTCGCTGCGGCGGCGCGCATTGATCTTATGCCGCGGGACGCAAAGCTCAGCGTTTTGCTCGACGGTCAAGACATCACGGAGGCGATTCGGACGCCCGAAGTTTCGCGCGCCGCTTCCGTCGTTGCCGTGATCCCCGGCGTGCGCCATCCCATGGTGGCCGAGCAGCGCCGTGCCGGCGCGCGAGGCGGAGTGGTGATGGAGGGACGCGACATCGGATCGGTCGTCTTTCCCCACGCGGATCTCAAGATTTTTCTCGATGCTTCACCCGAAGTGCGGGCCGTCCGCCGCCAGCTCGAACTGCGGGAGAAAGGCGAGTCCACCGAGCTCGAGAAGGTTCTCGTGGATGTACACGAACGCGACCGCCGCGACCGCGAGCGCGAGATGTCACCGCTCGTGCGCGCGGCCGACGCCGTGCTCGTGGACAACACCGCGATGGATGCGGAAGAAACTGCACGGGCGATTGTCCTGCTGGTAACGGAGAAGGTGAAGGCGGCGGGCGCAGGCAACTAGGACGTATCACAATCAACAAACTCCGGAAAAGCACGAAACGCCGTCATTTCAAGGCGCACGGCATGCCGAGCAATCCCTTTCCTCTTGCATTTTGAATTGGAAGAGAGATTTCTCGCTGCGCTCAGAATGACCGATTGCGGGGCTTTTTCCGCAGCCTCCAAGAGCCCAGTTTTTGTGGGAGTTTTTGATGTCGCGGCTGAAGCCGCGACCCACAAGACCCATTTCGGAGAGGGTTTCCGGGGAATCGCGACGAATCATGCGCGAGGGGTGGTTGGCGAAACGCACATCGATTCGCGTTGCGCCTCTCCTCCGAATGGGAAGCTCCGCAAATCCGGATCCGCAAAGTGCTGAAAGGTCTCAGGTGGCGACGGGCGCGCGAACGCCGCGGCGCAGCGCCGTGGACCAATCCACTGCGGCGAGGTACAGCGCGGCGACTTCCTCTTCCTTCATTCCACCCTTGGATACGAACGCGGCAACTTTTCCCCAGTCCGCGAACTCATGCGCGATCGCGATGTCCAGCATGAGCCGATACGACCCCGTTTGGGCGATCAACGCCTCTTTGATTTCGCGGCGCACCGGCAATTCCGCCAGAATAGCCTCGAGCGGTTGGTCGAGGATTGCGTCCATCACGGAAAGAAGCCCCATCAAGAACAAATCGCTCGCGTGCGCGGCCATTCCCGCGAGCGGAGCCAGCAGCTCGCAAAATCGTCCGCGCACGAGCGGCACAGTCATCAGCTCATCGGGCTTTCCGTCGGCGAGCACGCCGACCGAAACCACGGCGATCCATTTCCGGAGCTCGCGTTCGCCGAGCAAGGACAGGGCGTGTTGGATGGAGTGAATTTCCGAGCGGAGGCCGAAGGCCGCGGAGTTCAAGTAGCGCAGGAGCCGGAACGTTAGCGAGGCTTCCTGTTTGATCTTCGAGGCCAGCAACTGGACGTCGAATTCAGGTGCGGTCGCCGCGCGCAACAGTTCAAGGTACGCCAGCTTGGAGGCCGGCAGGTCCCGGTGCTGCATCATCTCCGGGCGGCAGAAAAAATACCCCTGGAACAGCGAGTATCCCATTTGCATGCCTGCCGTGTATTCTTGCGGCGTTTCCACCTTTTCTGCAATCAGGCGGATGCCCCGCTTGGAATAGCGCGAGGCAATCGCCTGTTGTTCCTCCGGCGGAGTCACGCGAAAATCCACCTTGATGAAATCCGCCAGCATAACGAGGGGAGCCCATTCGGGAGTATCGACGAAATCATCGAGGGCGATCGGGTATCCCGCTTGCTTTAACTGGAGGCAGGCGTTGGCCACTTCCGCGTCGGGCTTGATACTTTCGAGGATTTCGACGACCACCGAGCGAGGCGGCAAGAGAGAGGCATACCCGCGGAGCAGGAACTCACGAGGGCAGTTGATGAACATGCGGTGCCCCGCGGTGATTTTTTCGAGACCAATCAAAAAGGAACTATCGACGGCGGAAGTCGACGCGAACTCGAGGTCCAACCCTCCGAAGGAATTCTGGATGCCGTCGCGGAACAACAATTCATAAGCGAACACTTCCCGCTTCCGGCTGAGGATGGGCTGACGAGCCAGAAATTTCATCCGCAAATCCCTTCACCATCAACGATGATGCTCTGCATGACGCCGCACGAGCCCGAGACGGAAGGGGAGAAGGATATCCTTCAAACACCCTAGCTCGGACTGGACATCGACGCCAGAAATTCGGCGTTGGACTTCGACTTCGAGAGACGCCCCAGGAGCAGTTCCATGGCCTCGACGGGCGAAAGGGGATTCAAGACCTTGCGAAGGACCCACACCCGATTGAGCTCGTCCGGCGGCATGAGCAATTCTTCCTTTCGAGTGCCGGAACGGTTGATATCGATGGCCGGGAAAATGCGCTTGTCGACCAAACGCCGATCGAGGTTGATTTCCATGTTGCCGGTGCCCTTGAACTCTTCAAAGATCACGTCGTCCATACGGCTGCCGGTGTCGATCAGGGCTGTGGCGCAGATCGTGAGCGAGCCGCCTTCCTCGACGTTGCGCGCGGCGGCGAAGAACCGGCGCGGGCGCTGCAACGCATTGGCGTCGATACCGCCCGAGAGGACTTTTCCCGACGGCGGCGTGACGGCGTTATAGGCCCGCGCGAGACGCGTGATCGAATCGAGCAGAATGACGACGTCGCGCTTATGTTCGACGAGGCGCTTCGCCTTCTCGAGCACCATTTCGGCGACCTGGATGTGGCGTTGCGGCGGCTCGTCGAAGGTCGAGCTAATGACTTCACCCTTCACCGTCCGCTGCATGTCGGTGACTTCCTCGGGCCGCTCGTCGATCAGGAGGACGATCAACGCTACCTCCGGGTGATTCGTGGTCACGGAGTTCGCGATGGCCTGCAACATCATCGTTTTGCCGGTGCGTGGCGGCGCCACGATCAAGCCGCGCTGGCCCTTGCCGACGGGGCAGAGCAAATCGAGCACGCGGCCGGTTAGGTTTTCCCTCGTCGTCTCCATTTTCAGCCGTCCCTGGGGATAAAGCGGCGTCAAGTTATCGAAGAAAATTTTGTTCCGCGCAACCTCGGGATCTTCGAAATTGACGGCCTCGACTTTGATCAGCGCGAAGTAGCGCTCGCCGTCCTTCGGAGGCCGGACTTGCCCTGAGACCGTGTCGCCCGTCCGCAAATCGAATTTCCGGATTTGAGACGGCGAGACGTAAATATCGTCCGGACCGGGCAGATAGTTATATTCCGGCGCGCGCAGGAAGCCGAAACCGTCGGGCAGGCACTCGAGAACGCCTTCCGAGAAAATCAGACCGTTCTTCTCTGTCTGGGCACGGAGGATCTGGAAGATCAATTCCTGCTTGCGCATGCCGCTGGCCCCCGGGATAGCCAGGTCCTTGGCGATCTTTGCCAGATCAGTAATATTCTTCTCTTTCAGTTCCGCAAGACTAATGCTCATCGTTTTCATTTCCTTAAGTCGCTCAAAGATAAGCCTAAAGCTCAGGCCGGGATTTTTCTAATCGGCGGACTCCGGGCAGGTTCGATTCGTTTCCGACCGGGTTAGCCAAACTGGAAATTCAAACCACGCGTGCTACGGGCTACAGCAGCGTCCCGCCTCCCGATGCCCCATGCGGATCGCTTCCGTTGCCATTCATCGGGACGGAGAAGCCAATGTGTCCCTCAATTGGTCAATTCTTGGTCGCTCTCGGTCTCTGCTTCAAATTTCGCCGCCACTTCCGGAGCTGCGTCGTGCGTTGCGGGTGTCAGGGGCCGTTCCAACGCGACTTCCAGAACTTCGTCCATGCTCTCGACGAACCGGATGGTCAGGTCCGCCTGGATTTCCGCCGGGATGTCCGCCAAATCCTTTTCGTTGTCTTTCGGGAGGATGACGGTCCGGATTCCGATCCGGTGCGCCGCCAGCAGTTTTTCCTTCATGCCGCCGATTGGCAACACCTTGCCGCGAAGCGTGATTTCCCCGGTCATGGCCACGTCACAGCGCACCGGAATGCGCGTGAGGGCGCTGACGATCGAGGTGGCAATGGTGATGCCGGCGGAAGGACCATCCTTTGGGATGGCTCCTTCGGGGACGTGCACGTGGATGTCAATATGGCGGTAGAAATCGCGAGGCAGACCGAAATTCGCCGTGCGGGAGCGCACGTAGCTCATGGCTGCCTGGGCCGACTCCTGCATGACGTCGCCGAGCTTGCCCGTCAGCGTCAGCCGCCCCTTTCCCTGCATCAGCGTCGCTTCCGTGGCGAGCACGGAGCCGCCGACTTCGGTCCATGCAAGGCCCGTGGCGAGGCCAATTTCGTTCTTCTTTTCGGCCCAAACTTCGCGGTACTTGATCACGCCCAAGAATTCCCCGACATTCTCGGCTGTAATCGCGATCGAATATTGTTTTCCTTCTTTTACCACGCGCCGGGCGATCTTGCGGCAGATGCTGGAAATTTCACGTTCGAGGCTGCGGACGCCGGCTTCATGCGTGTAGTGCCGGATGATGTGCGTAATCGTCTCGTCGGAAAAGGTCAGATTCGATTCCGCAAGGCCGGCGGCCTCGCGGGCCTTGCGCACCAGGAAGCGTTTTGCGATCTGAGCCTTTTCGGCCTCGGTGTAACCGGGGATGCGCAGAATTTCCATTCGGTCCTGCAGGGGCTGGGGAATCGTGTGCAACACATTGGCGGTGCACACGAACATGACCTTCGACAGATCGTATTCGACGTCGAGATAATGGTCCGTGAAGGCGTGGTTGAGCTCGGGGTCGAGCACTTCCATGAGAGCCGCTGAGGGGTCGCCACGGAAGTCGGTGGACATCTTGTCCACTTCGTCGAGCACAAAAATCGGGTTAACGGTCCCTGCTTTTTTCATCATTTGGATGATCTGGCCGGGAAGGGCGCCGATATAGGTGCGCCGGTGGCCTCGAATTTCGGCCTCATCGCGCACGCCGCCGAGAGAAACGCGAATGAATTTGCGCCCTGTGGCGCGTCCGATGGACATCGCGAGCGAGGTCTTCCCGACGCCCGGAGGTCCGACAAAGCACAGGATCGAGCCGCGGGGGTTTTTAACGAGCTGGCGGACGGCCAAAAATTCCAAGATACGCTCTTTGATTTTTTCGAGTCCGTAGTGCTCCTCTTCGAGAATCCGCTCTGCGAGCGAAATGTCGCGAATTTCCTTGGACTTCTTTTTCCAGGGCACGGCAAGCAGCCAATCGAGGTAATTGCGGCTCACCGTCGATTCGGCCGACATCGGCGGCATCATTTCAAGGCGCTTCAGTTCCTGGGTCGCCTTCTCGTGAGCATCCTTCGGCATTCCCGCGGTGTCGATTTTCTTTTTCAGCTCTTCGAGTTCATTTTTCTCGCCGCGCCCGAGTTCCTTATGAATGGCCTTCAGCTTCTCGTTGAGGTAATACTCTTTCTGGGCCCGCTCCATCTGGCGCTTCACGCGGGTATTGATGTTGCGGTCGACGTTCAGCTTTTCAATTTCGCTTTCGAGAATTTCGCCGACCCGGTTCAAGCGATCGAGCGGATCGAAATTTTCGAGCAACTCCTGCTTTTCTTCGACAGGAATCTGGAGATTCGAGGCAATCGTATCCGAAAGCTTTGCGGGATCGTCGACGCGCGTCGCGGCGATCATGGTGTCATAATTCAGGCTTTGCGAGAGCTTGACGTACTGCTCAAACAGGCCCGTCACTTTTGTGACCGCCTGTTCGATCTGCGGCGAAGGCTCAGCCTTGTTGGGGATCACTTTCAGCGCGGCCCGGAAAAATCCCTCGTCCGTTGAAATCTGAGCGGCTTTCGCGCGCTCGACGCCTTCGACGAGGACGCGTAGGTTGCCGTCCGGCAAGCGCACGCTTTGCACGATATTGGCGAGCGTGCCGACGTTGTAGATTTCGTCGGGCTTCGGGTCGTCGACGGATGCGTCGTGCTGGGTGGCAAGAAAAATCTTCTTGTCGGTCGCGAGCGCCTCTTCGAGCGCGCGCAGGGAGCTCTCGCGGCCCACGATAAACGGATTCATCATCTGCGGAAAGATGACAAGATCGCGCACCGGCATCATCGGCACGCGTTTCAACTCATTCTTTTCTCGGGTAAACATGGGTTCCGTAACTATGTTACAGCTCCTTGGGCGACCTCAATTTATTTCGGGGACTGCGCATGCGACCCCATCTGCATTCCGGCGGCTGCACGTACGCCCTGCGCCCGTATTTCGGCGGACTCCAAGCGAAGCCCGCCTCATCCCGCTTTTTCGAGCAGCGACCAGTTGATCTCGCGGCTACGAACCATTTCGGCGGTCACGACGAATTCGCGGAGTTTGCGCTGGGCCGGCAGGTGATACATCAGTTCGAGCATGAGGTCTTCGAGAATCATGCGGAGGCCGCGCGCGCCTACTTTGCGCTGCAGGGCTAGGTCCGCAACGGTTTCGAGAGCATCATCGGAGAACCGAAGCCGGACATTCTCAAATTCGAACAGTCTCTGATATTGACGGATGAGGGCGTTTTTCGGTTCCGTCAGGATTTGCATGAGTGCGGTTTTGTCGAGGTCGCCCAGGACACCGACAACCGGCAGCCGGCCGACGAATTCGGGAATCAGGCCGTAGCGGATCAGATCGGTCGGCTGAACCTGGCTCAGCAGCTCGATGTTGCGGCGCTGCGCGGTGGACGGCTGCGCATCGGTGTGGAAGCCCAGCGACTTCTGCCCGGTCCGTCGCTCGATCGTCTTTTCGAGGCCCACAAATGCGCCGCCGCAAATGAATAGGATGTTCGTCGTGTCCACAGGCGTGAATTCCTGGTGCGGATGCTTCCTTCCGCCCTGCGGGGGCACGTTTGCGATGGTGCCTTCAAGAATTTTCAAAAGCGCCTGCTGCACGCCCTCACCGGATACATCGCGCGTGATGGAGGGATTCTCGTCCTTCTTGGAAATCTTGTCGATCTCGTCGATGTAGATAATCCCTTGCTGAGCCTTGGTCACGTCGCCGTCGGCCGCCTGCAAAAGCTTCAGGATGATATTTTCGACATCCTCTCCGACGTATCCCGCTTCGGTGAGGGTCGTAGCGTCCACGATGGCGAAGGGGACGTCCAGCATGCGCGAAAGCGTCTGCGCGAGGAGCGTCTTGCCGGTTCCCGTCGGGCCGATCAAAAGAATATTCGATTTTGTGAGTTCCACGTCGCCCGGTTGGCGATTCAGGAAAATGCGCTTGTAATGGTTATAGACGGCGACGGCCAGCTTCTTCTTCGTTTTGTCCTGGCCGATCACGTAGCCGTCGAGAAACGCCTTGATTTCGGGCGGCCGAGGCAGCCGCTTGTTGACCGGATTCGTTTGCTCGCGCTTTTCTTCCTCGAGGATCTGTTCGCAAACGGTCACACACTCGTTGCAGATGTAGGCGCGCGGATAGTCCGATGGCGAGCTAATCAGCTTCTCGACCTGCTCCTGCGTTTTATGGCAGAAGGAACAACGCAGCGGTTCGTCCGTGCTGAGTTTTCTCAACGGTGTGATGCCCCCCGGCGGCCAGAGGACGTTCTCCCTGCCGTGCGGATTATTCTAGGCCCGTTTGCCGCTTCCGTACACTACCGCATGTGTCCGTTACTAACTTTTTGGAACGCGCTAGCGGTGCTTCGTAATAATCTCGTCGATCAACCCATATTCCTTGGCTTGCGCCGCGGACATGATGAAATCGCGCTCCACGTCCTTTTCCACTTTATCGAGCGGCTGGTTGCTGTGCTGTGCGAGGAGCGCATTGATCACCGAACGCATGCGCAGGATTTCCTTGGCGTGGATGTCAATGTCCGTGGCCTGGCCGGACAAACCCGACATCCAGGGCTGGTGAATCAGGATGCGCGAATTCGGCAGGGAAAAGCGCTTTTTCGGCGCGCCCGCAGTCAACAGCAGCGCGGCAATGGAGGCGGCCTGGCCGACGCAAATTGTCACCACGCTCGGGCGCACGAATTGCATCGTGTCGTAGATCGCCATTCCCGCCGTGATCGATCCACCCGGTGAATTAATATAGAGGGAAATGTCCTTTTCGGGATCTTCCGCTTCCAAAAACAGGAGCTGAGCCGTCACTAGGTTCGCGACGTGGTCGTCAATCGGCGTCCCGATGAAAATAATGTTGTCCCGCAGCAAGCGGGAATAGATGTCGTAGGCTCGCTCCCCCCGATTGGTCTGTTCCACGACCATGGGGATGAGAGTTGTCGCGCGTGGTGACGGATCGTCTTGATAGCTCATTGAGATGTTTTAGGTGTCGCGGAGGACCCCGGCCGGAGCCACTTTATTTCTCCTTGGTAATTGTCCGGATCCGGGAATTTCTGCAGAGCCAGTCCAGAGTTTTTTCACTCCGGAGCTTAGATTTCATCCTATCCAGCGCCCCTTGCCTTGTCAAGTTCGCGCGAACGGCTGTAGCGGATTCGCCACTGCGTTGCGCAACGGCCGCGATTTCTTGTTCCAGCTCCTCGTCGCTCACGTCGATGTTTTCCGCCGTGGCGATCCGGTCCAGGAGCAACTCTGCCTTCACATCCTCGACCGAACGGTCGTGCTGCCGATTCCGAAGCGCCACCCAGTCCACATTCACCGCGCGGGGATCGACGCCTTGCGCGGCCAGGGAGCGCACGGTGCGCTCGAGCCGCGAGTCCATCTGGTGTTCGACCAGCGCTTGCGGCACGGGGAAATCGTGCGACTGCACGATTTGCGCGAGCAGCTTCTCTCGAGTTTGCTCATTTTGACGTTGCGCGCGCGCAGCTTCCAGATTGTCGCGGACCTTGGCGCGCAATTCATCCATCGTCGTCACGTCGCTCACGTCTTTAGCGAACTCATCGCTCAATTCTGGCCGTTTCTTTTCCTTGATGCCTAAAATTTCGACCGCATAGGAATATGTCTTTCCCTGAAGCTTCGGGTCCGGATAGTCGGCGGGATAGGTCACGTCAAAATGCTTGTGATCCCCCGTGTTCGCTCCTCGCAGATTTTGGTTGAAGGCATCCATCGTTTCCTCGCCGCCCACATGGCAGAGGACGCTCTCGGCGTCGAGCGTTTCCCCGCCGCCCGCGGGGACGCCTTTCAGCTTTAACTGGGCGTAGTCGCCATCGGCGACAGGGCGGCCCTCGACCGGAACGAACGTGGCCGCGCGATCGCGAAGCTCCTCGAGCGCTTTATCGACATCGGAATCCTCGATCTTGAGGTCGTCAATTTCGACTTCCAGGTCCTTGTAGGATCCCAGATCGAATTCGGGCAGGACTTCAAACGTCGCACGGAATTTCACCGGTCCGGCTTCGGTAAAGTTCACCTTGTCGACTTGCGGCTGCGTCACCGGCACCATCTTGTTTTCGGAAACGGCGCGCTCGATTTGTTCGGGCACGAGGGACTGCAGGACTTCGCTCTTGATGTCGTCGGCAAAGCGTCGCCGGATCAACGTGACGGGCGCCTTGCCCGGCCGAAACCCCGGCACGCGCGCGACGCGGGCAAATTCCCGCGCGACGCGCTCCACGGCTTTCTGCACGATCTCTGCGGGAATTTCAAGCTCCAGTTCGCGCCGGCAAGTGGCTTCAGTCATCGTCAGGTCTTCGGATTCAAAGATTGCATGGTCAGGATGTCGAAATGTTTCAGGAACCGCCCCAAGGTTCGTGCTTCTACTCTTTGCCGCTTCTCGGCCCGGAAAATAGGAAACGGGAAAGTGTGCGAGCGGGATACGACGAAATCAGAGTATAGGGGAATCGATCTTTGGCGTCAACTCGCCGGCGCAGGAGAAACTTCGAGCAGCATGCGGGGCGTCGCGGCGGCTTGCGCACACGCCTTCTCCGCGGCCCAGTTTTTATTACCTCTGGATTATTAACCAACGCTACAATCCAGGAACCTTTGCGGCCCCGTCTTTTCCACAATTCAGGCGGAGATCGGAAATTCTCGGTTCGAGCGGAGTTGAGCAGAGAGAGGTTGCAAGTCGGCTGCGTTCTCGAGGGCAATCTTCGGCAATAATCTCGAAGCCGCAAATGGCCCTCCCATCTGCGGCGGGGCAAATGCCCGCACGGGGGTTATACTTCCGCCATGCAGCGAGAGGAAATTCATCCGGCCGCCACGCCGCAGCCATGGCGCTTTTGGATCGTCTTGAGCTTCGGCGCCTTGATCCGATTTGCGACACTTGGCCATAAGCAGTTGTGGCTGGACGAGCTCATTCAGGCCGTTCGCTCTTCCCCTGGCTCCCTCAACGGCGTGTTGCGCAGCGTGGCCGATGATCGCGCCCAAGCCCCGCTGGACTACATCATCCAGCATTACCTCGCTTTCCTGCTGGGAAAATCCGAATTCGCGTTGCGATTTCACGCCGCCTTGTTCGGATCCTTGACGATCCTGGTCCTCTATTATCTTGCCCGTTTGGTCCTGGACGACAGAACCGCCCTCGTCACCTCCCTTCTCTTCGCGGTTTATCCTCTCCACCATGCCTATTCGCAGGAGAGCAGGCCCTACGCCCTCTTCACCCTCCTGGCAGCCTGCTCGTACCTCTTGTTTTGGCATCTCTTGCTGGCGGGAAAGGCCAGGACCTGGTTCGCCTACATTTTCGTGACCGCCTTGCTGCTCTACGCAAACTTCTTCGGCATGTTCGTCCTCTTCTCCCAGTTTGTATTTGCAGTCACTCTGCTGGTCCCGCGCATCTCCGCCTCCCTGCCGGAAATCCGAAAGGTCGGCCTCGCTTTTCTCTCCAGATTCCTGGCTGCGGCGGCCGCGTCGGTTGCGCTCTTCATTCCCTGGATCGTCATGGCCATCGGAGCGAATCTGGCCTATTCGCCGCTCCCCGAGCGTTTCAATTTCAAATTATTTCTCCGCTTCCTAAAGGAATTGAGCGACCGCAGCTTCCCCCTTTCCGCCGTCCTCATCGCCCTCGCGATTCTGGGAATACGGAAACTGATCTCCGCCAAAAGGTTTGGCCACCTCTCCTTCCTTTTATGCTGGTTCTTGCTTCCTCTGCCGCTCATTTTCCTTTTGCTTTATTACGAGGATTACTTCTTCTCGATCCGCCAAATCCTCTTCGCCACCCCGGCGTTCTACATTCTGATCGCCCTCGGAATACTTTATCTCTCGGAGATTCCCTCTAAATCCAAGTGGACCGCCTGGATGGCCGACGTGCGCTGGCCGATTGCATGCGTCGTGCTGATGTCCCTGATCCAGATCGGCCTCCACTTCCCCGATCGCCGGGAGGACCTGAAGGGTGCGGGCCGGTTCCTGAAACAAAACGTGAGCGCGGACGATGTGGTGATAGCGCCGGGAATCGGAAACGTTCTCAGTTTTTACTTCCCTGAAGTCCTAGCTCATTTGCAACCCGGTGACGAAGGTTCCCGAAGAAACGGCAGCATCTCCGAAGTTCCCGCGCGTCGCCACCATTTGCAGCCGGCCGCGTCCCTGGGAAACATGAAGGAGTCTCTGTCATCCGGGAAAAGGATTTTTATAGCCAAGTCCCGCTACATCTCTCCCGCGGAGGAGCAACTGCTCGACCGAGGTTCCGCGGGCGCGGTCGCCGCTCATCGCACTGAATTCAAGGGCACCGAAATCATCCGGCTGCAGGAACCCGTCAGCAGCTCCCGCTAGGAAAGACCTTCCGAAGTTCACACCCGCAAGAGGAGATACAAAGTGGGGTCCCGCCATGGTTGCATGGTGCGGAAGAAGGGACTCGAACCCCTACGGCCTTTCGGCCACCAGCTCCTAAGGCTGGCGCGTCTGCCAATTCCGCCACTTCCGCATCGCCAGACAGTATACCCGAGGATTGCCGACCGAACGTCTCCGTAGGCGGCGGCAGGGACGGACGCCTGGAACCATTTCATCCTAATTTTGCTTTTTCGGATTGAACGAAGAAGCTTGCGAGAACAGGCAGCAGGAACAAGATTGCAAGCGGCGATGTGACCATCCCGCCGACCACCACGCGGGCCAGGGGCTGCTGCGCCTGCACACCAATTCCGCTCGAGGCGGCGCCTGGCAGCAGGCCGAGTCCCGCCGCGGCGCACGCCATGAGCACGGGCCGCATCTCTGCGAGAGCCCCGCGCTCCACGCCCGCCCGCGCCGTCTCCGCTTCCGAAGGACAAATCTACCAAAACCAAGGTTAGTCTACACCGCGGCAAAACCTCCTGCAAACTCTCGGCGACGGGGATTTACACAGCAGTGCTTGTGCGCCAAAGAAACCGATGGTAGCCTTCGCCAAATGGGGGTCAGCCCTGTCCTCAATACGTCCGGGGGAGACACATAATGGCCTATTGTAGCAAGTGCGGGAATGAAGTGGCGGTAGGTGCGACATTCTGCCCCAAATGCGGGCAGGCACAGACAGGAGGGACCGTGGCTCAAACGACGCAGAGCACGGATTCAGGGATGTCTGAAAACGTAGCCGGATTATTGTGCTATCTGGTGGGCTGGATCACCGGAATTATCTTCTTCCTGATCGACAAGCGGCCCTTTGTGCGGTTTCACGCGGCGCAATCGATCGTAGTGTTCGGGGGACTCCATGTCATCAACATCGTTATCGGGATCGTCTTTGGAGCCGGGATGATGATGATGAGGGGGTTTGGCGCGTTCGGGGTGGGTGCGGCGCTCTACGGCCTGATCAGCATCGTGGCGTTGATCCTTTGGGTTTTGCTCATGGTAAAGGCCTACCAGGGCGAGAAGTTCGAGGTCCCCATCGCCGCTGGGATCGCGCACAGCCTCGCGGGAAAATAGTCCAGATCGAGTCGATACGATGCCCGGAACGCGAGGGCGCGCACCCGACGCGTTTTTCGTGACCTCTCATGGCAGAGTGTTGTGTGGCGGTCCCGTTGAAACATGCCTGTCCGTCGTGTGTCCTTTTCATCTTGACATTCTTGCCGCTCCCGTCCATCTTTTAGGGCTTTCCCTCTGCGGTTTCGTCAGGCAGTGGGGCACGGCGAGGGCGGAGCGCGGTGAATCCTGTCAAAGTTCGTTTGTGCTTTCACGACCGGTGCTTCGATGGCGCCGCGTCATCGGCTGTCTTCTACCGCTTTTTTCGAGAGCGTATCCAGCCGGGCGCAGAGTTCCACTTCACGGGGATGACTCACCGGGCGCGGCAGCCTTTTGAGGAAGGCTTGTTCGACGGCGATGAAAACGCCATCCTCGATTTCAAATATTCCAGCTCGCCGCGCGTGACCTGGTGGTTCGATCACCACCAGAGCGCGTTCCTCACACCTTCCGACGCCGAGCACTTCCGCCAGGACCACAGCGGCCACAAGTTCTATGATCCCAATTACAAATCCTGTACCAAGCTGCTGGCGGATATAACGACCGCGAAATTCGGCTTCGACGTAAAGCCGCTCGCCGAGTTGGTGTATTGGGGCGATATCATTGACGGCGCCCAGTACCCGACGCCGGAATCCGCTGTCGCTCTGACGGAACCTGCCACGCAACTGGCTCTCGTGATTGAAGCGGCTCCGGAGGAGGGGCTGGTCAGCAAGATTATTCCCGACCTCTCGCAGCGCCCGCTTGCCGAAATGATCGAGCTGCCGATCGTCGCGAAACACCTCGGCCCCCTGCTTGAACGGCATCGCCGTTCGATCGACCTGCTGCGCGGCCGCACGGAGGTTCGCGGTGGCGTGATTTTCTTCGATCTCAGCGACCTGGACCTGGACGGCTATAACAAATTCATTCCCTACATGCTGCATCCGCAGGCGCGGTATTCGGTCAGTGTGATCGCTTCGCCCGTGCGTTCGAAAATTTCCATTGGCTCAAATCCCTGGAATCCAGAAGCCGCGGAAGACAATCTGGCGAGCCTCGCGGAGCAATACGGAGGCGGGGGACATCCGCGTGTCGCTGCCATCTCCCTCGAACCAAACGACATCGAGCGCGCGAAAAAAATCGCCCGGGAAATCGCGGAACAGTTGCGGGATTAAAGCGCGGAAATCCCGAGCGGTGCGCGTCGGAGCGTCCGTAAAATGTTCGAGTCGTGGTAAGATCGAAAATTCGTGGGCCGCTAGCTCAATCGGTAGAGCAGCTGACTCTTAATCAGCGGGTTGTAGGTTCGAGTCCTACGCGGCTCACCATTCACTTCCTTTCTTTTTAATTCAGAAAACTGGAAACTCCCCGGGGCGTACGAAGCCGCGTTCACCGCGTGCAGCGAATGTCTGGATCCGTCAGTTTCACGGCGGCCATTGAGGTCCACTCTTCCATGGCGCCGCGGCGAGAGATCTCAGGTCCCGTTCAACTTGCGATCGGCTGCCGTGTGTTCAATTTCCTGGGTTTGCCGCCGGCTGGGCTGAGGCGACGGTGACGTCCTTGAGGACCTGAGCAACGGCATCCTGGGCGGCGACCTGATTGCGGCTGTGGTCCGTGATGGCGTCGTAGTGCAGTTGCGTAGGTTCAGGATTCAGTTCCTTGTTATATTCATCCGTGATTTCATTGCCCATCTGTTGCAACCCGCTGCTCAATTCCGCGCGCAGATCCGTGCCGGTGATGGCGATTTGCTTACCCATGTAAGCAGCGGCGATGCGCTCAGCAAGTTTGTCAGCCGTCTGGTAGTAATACTCCGAGATTTGGCGATGGCCCCGCTCATGGTCGATCACGTGCTGAGTCGCCCCGGCCGGCAACCAGATGGTCATGTTCAGCTGCAGCGTTACCGTGATCTGCGTGACGGTGACGGTCGCGTGAGTGGCATCCGTCGGTTGAGCCTCCCCAGCGACATTAGCGTTCGATATAAAATTGGAATCGCACGCCGCGTTTTCTCCGAGGGCCAGGGGCGGCATATCGTCAGGCGGATTGCCCGGATCGAATGTGCGGGTCGCGAGAGTGGCTGGCTGCTTGACGATGATCGGCCGCGCCGTTTCCACCGCCTGCCCGTTCGAGGAAACCTTTCGCCATCTGAGCCAGCCCAAGGCAAGCGCTCCCAACAGCGCACAAATAACGACAGATCGGCGCAAGAGCAACACGGCCTCCTCTTTCCATTCTCCGAACAACGCGACACCGCGGCTATGAATTTGTGGGCAACGGATAACCCGAAAGGCACCCTCATCGAGCCGCAGGGAAGATCCCGGGGGGGCCACTCCGTGAAATGTCCCCCCGTCTCTCAATAGGGGATGGATCGGAACTGCCCCGGCGCCAGTGGCGCAAATTCCGCTCGAGCAACTGGACCCTAACGGGCCCTCAGAGAAAGCCGGGAAGAAAAGAATTCAGTAGATGAGGGGCCTGAAACATAGATGACAGATTGTACCGGACACGTGGGTGACACTTTCTTCTCGTGAGAGGAGGGGGCGATGCCTCGGAAGGAGTGTTCGGTGATGGACGAGCGAATGCAGTTTGTGCCTCGCCGGCTAGCCAGCGAGGCAATGGCGGAACTTCGCCGGGAGTTCGGCATGAGGGAAGTCCACGACGACGTCTGGCTGGTGAGTTTTATGGGGTATGATCTTGGTTACTTCGATCTGCAGACGCGAGTGCTCGAACCACTCGTGAATCCCTTCGGCCCAAAAGTGTTACCTGGGTCTTAGGTACGTTGTGTAACTCATGTCTCCGGGCTGGACCCCGATATAGTTGGGGTGAGCGATGGGATTTGAACCCACGACCCTCGGTGCCACAGACCGATGCTCTACCAGCTGAGCTACGCTCACCGCCGCAGGAATTTTCGGATTTTACCACACTTGCCCGCCGGCTGGGTCGGCAGCCGAGGACCGGGATAGTGACCTAGTTTGGAATGCCGAACCCGATCGTTAGAGCCAAGCTGACCCACCACCGAGGACCGGGGCGGGAGAGCTGGCGTCGCGTCGTGCGAGCCGCTCTTATTTCGCAGTTCCGGGCACAAACACTTGCTTCGGATATTTGAGATCCACGTGGTGCTGCTCGGTGCGAATCTTGATTTCTCGAAGCTCGCCTTTGGCTTTTCCAATCGGCGCAATGTCGAATGTCAAGCGGTACTGGTGGCGCAGCGCGGTTTGCAGTTGCCGCAGATAGGACGAGTAGGACATGGGCATGGAAACGCCATCAAACAGATTGTACCCGCCGCTTTCCTGCGTCAATTCTCGTAGATTGCCCTGCGCGATCTCACCGCTCATGGATTGGTCAAACACTCCGCCGTTGAAGTAGATCGCGTACACGACGACGCCGGCTCTCTGGATGTCTTCGATGGTCCCCTGAACATAAGGACTGGACGGCCCGCGGTTCATGCCATCGGCGCCGCTCGAAATGAGCAAAACCTCGCGGCCCGTTCCCGCGGACTCCCAATGATGGTTGACCAAATCCGTCAGGGAATTGAACACCGTCGGGGAATTTGCCGCGCGGGAACCATCGGGCATGCGCAAAGCCATTGCCGCCGCCTCGTGATTGGTGCTGAAGGGCGACGCGACTTGCACAGTCCCTCCAAACGCATAGAACACGCCCACCTGTGTTCCCTTGGACTGCGACGTGACAAAACCGGCCAATTCATTGAGCAGCTCGACTCCTGTTCGGAACAGGTTCGCGGAATTGTCCACCAGGATGGCCAGTTGCGGCGCGCCATTCTCTCCCTGCGCCGGAACCCAATCGACAACGTCGAGCTTCGTCTTGCCGGAAAACACCGTCACATCCTCTTTTGCGATGGGGGGAGGATCCGTGAATTTCGGACCAAGAACGGTCACGATCGTTGTAATCGGAATTTGCGGAGCCGCTTGACCTTGCGCCGAGGTCTGGAACAAGGTTGGGACAAATATGGCCAAGCCCAAAATCAGCTGGGTTGGTTTGAGCATGGGGGTAACCTCGCGGGAAATATACACCTAGAGCGGCAAGTAAACACTCGCCCAGCGAGAAGACTTTCTGATAGCCAAGTTCCTCCAGCCTGGGCCGGCCATGCGGAGGATGGCGATTCCGTCGCCGATTGCCGCTTGCCCCGCTTTCTGTTTGCGAGCAAGGACCGTTCTCGATATGCTGATCCGAACCCCAAGGAGATCGCCTCATGGAATTCACAAGAAAAATGATGGGCGGCAGTCCGCTTCGTCTGCTTGGGCTTGCAGGAATGATTGTGATGGCCGTGACTGTTTCCGGCTGGCAAGTTGGCTCTCCGCTTCTGAACATTCGGCCCTCGTATGAAGACGTCGCTTACACGCCTACGCCCGGCACGCAAAAATTGGATCTCTACCTTCCGGCAGGGAAGGGACCGTTTCCCGTCGTCGTCAATATTCATGGCGGCGGATTCAAGAACGGTGACAAGAGCCTGGTGGACTTGTTGGTGGCCAAGCCGTTGCTGGCACACGGATACGCGATCGCGAGTATCGACTACCGCATGTCGGCCGAGGCGAAGTTTCCCGCAGCCGTGCTGGATGCCAAGGCTGCTGTGCGCTATCTCCGCGCGAACGCCGCGAAATACAACCTGAATCCCAATAAGATCGTGCCATTTGGCCAATCCGCGGGAGCGAACATCGCGGCAATGTTGGGGACCACGAACGGACGAAACGAGTTTGACGACCCGGCGCTTGGAAATGCCGGTGTCTCAAGCAACGTGCAGGCTGTGATCGACTGGTTCGGTCCAATTGATTTCTCAAAGATGGACGAAGAGGCGAAAGCGCAGGGGTGTCCCGCGGAAGGCCAAACCCATAACAAGGCTGACTCCATGGAATCCGAGTATCTGGGAAAACCGGTGCCGCAAGCTATAAATCTCGTGAGGAAATCAAATCCGATCACCTATATCAGCAAAAACGTCCCGCCTTTCCTGATCCAGAATGGCGAGAAGGATTGCATCGTGCCCGTCGCGCAATCTCGATTGTTCATCGAAGCGCTCGAGGCTGCGGGCGCGGACGCCCATTACGATTTGTTGAAGAACGTGGGCCACGGCGATCGCGGCGGAACGCCCGTATTCGAGAGCGAAGAAAACATTCAAAAGATTCTGCAATTTCTGGCGGCGAAGTTGCCCTGACAACAAGCTCGGCCCTCTTACATCTCGTTCGGGAGGCTGAAGAGCGAATCAGCGAGACATGACAGAAGAGCATGGCTCTGCGGCGGCTTCGAGGCGCAAAATCCTCGCGTCGTGGCGCGCGTTGCTTTATATTGATTGCCTGCCTGAATTCCAAACTAGATGAAAGGATGCTTTCTTCATTCCTTATGGACACTCGATTTATAGGCCAACCACATTCTTGGGACCCGCGCCGTTTGTATAGCCAGACCGGCGCGGATTGGCAGCACCGCGTCGATTTCGACCGCTTGCGCAAGGAGCGCCTCGAAAAGCTGCGAGCGTCCATGAAGGCAAACGATCTGGGTGCGCTGGTCCTTTTCGCCGGCGCGAATATCCGCTACGCTACGGCGTCGTATCAAGGCAATTGGAAATACAACATCAATATTCGCTACGCGGTCGTGCCGCACGGCGGCGAACCCATCCTGTTCGAAACGGCGGGCTCGGATTTGCACTGCGCCGAGATTGATCTGCCATGGATGGAAGGGCGGATTCGCCCGGCGATCACCTGGCAATGGGCCGAGGGCGCCGTACCGTACATGGCGGGACGGATGGCCGAAAGCGTGGTGGATGTGCTGAAAGAGCACGGCGTCGCGAAAGAACGCATCGGCATCGACAACTTCGACATGCCGGCGCTCGAAGCATTCCAGAAAACAGGAATCAAGATTGTGAATGGCTGGCCCGCCGTGTCCCAGGCTCGTACGGTGAAAACCCAGGATGAAATCGAGCTTCTGAAGCAGGCGTCCAGCATCGGCGACGCCGCGATGTGGAAGATCAAGTACGAATGGCTAAAACCCGGCGTGCGCGAGCGGGAGATCGAAGCAAAAGTGCATGAGTTCATGCTCGAGCGCGGCTGCGAAATCATTTATGACATCATCGTCGCCTCGGGAGGGAACACGAGCCCGTACCGGCGCTGGGCTACGGACAAGTTGATCCGACAGGGCGACCTCGTGATCGTGGACATCAACGCCGTGGGCCCGTCCGGCTACTTCATCGATTTCGTTCGCTGCTTCAAAGTGGGCGGCCCGCAAGGCACGAAGATGACGCAGAAGGAAATCGATTTGTACCGGGAAGTGTATGACTCGATGTACGCGGGGCTGGAAAAACTGAAGCCGGGCAACACTACGGCGGACGTCGCGGCGGCCTTCCCGCAATACGACGACGACAAGTACGGTACCGTGACGCTTCAGCAATTCGCACACAGCATCGGTATCACGCTGTACGAAGGCATGTGGATTTCGCGCGCCTACTCGTTGAAGTATCCGGCCGAGATCAAAGAGAACATGTATTTCGCCATCGAAACGTTTGCGGGGCACCCGGGCTTACAGCAGACCTGCCGTCTCGAGGAAAACGTGCTGGTGAGTGACAAGGGCCCCGTGGTGTTCACACTGATGGAGCACATGGAAGAGGCGATGAGACGCTGATGGCGCCGCTGCTTGTAGCTGTTTCGGATTCAGTGTTTCCGAACCTGGACCTCGCCCGCGGCGTCGTCTCGCGTGCGGGCGCCGAGCTGCGGCTCGCATCGGAGCCGACGCCGGAGGCGATCGTGGCGGCCGCGAAGGACGCCGATGCACTGCTCGTGACGTACGCGAAAATCACAGAGGAGATGATCGGCCGGCTGAAACGGTGCCGAATCATTTCCCGTTTCGGAATTGGCGTGGACAATGTCGATCTCGCCTCCGCGACGCGCTCCGGGATCGTCGTGACGAAGGTCCCGGACTACTGCATCGACGAGGTTTCCGATCACGCGATGGCGCTGTTGCTCTCCCTCGTGCGCAAAATTCCGTTTTCGAATGCGCGGGCGCATGTGGGGCGGTGGGAGATGCCTGCCGTGGCGCCGATTCATCGCCTAAGAGGCAGGATTCTAGGCCTCGTCGGCTTTGGCAGGATTCCGCAACTGGTCGCGCCGAAGGCGAAAGCGTTCGGCCTGCGCGTCGTGGCATACGATCCCTATGTCCCGCAGGCGGCAATGGACCAGGCGGGCGTCGGGCGCGTTGAGTTCGCCGAACTCGTGAGGACCGCGGACTATATTTCGATTCATTCGCCGCTCGTGCCGGAGACGCATCATTTGTTTGGCGCGGAAGTATTTCGCCAGATGAAGCCCAGCGCGGTGCTCGTGAACACGGCGCGCGGCCCGGTGGTGGACGAAACGGCCCTCGCGCGGGCTCTCGACGCGGGACAGCTTGCTGGCGCGGCTCTCGACGTGCTCGAACAGGAGCCACCTGTCAACTCGCCGCTGTTCGGGCGCGACAACGTGATTTTGACGCCGCACACGAGTTTCTATTCGGTGGAGTCGCTCGAGGAATTGCAAACGAAGGCCGCGGAAGAGGTGGTGCGCGTCCTGTCGGGCGAGCCGCCGCGCAATGCCGTCAATCCCGAGGTGCTTGCGACGCCGCGCGGCAGGTAGGACGTTTTCATTTTCACGAGGAGGCAGTCAGTATGTCCGATCAGCCTTGGAAGACAGACAAGTGGTTCGTGAGCCCATGGAACTTCAATCCAGCCGTGAACAGCGGCTTTCAATTCGCGAAGCAAATCAAGTTTCACGACGTTTCATTGCGCGACGGTGAGCAACAGACGGGCGTCATCTTCACGAAGGACGACAAGATTCGCATCGCCGAGGGCCTCGCGGAAGCCGGCGTCCACCGGATCGAGGCCGGGATGCCGGTCGTATCGCCGAGCGACGAAGCCGCCATCAAAGAAATCGTGAAGCGGAATCTGGGGCCGCAAATTTTTGCTTTCTCGCGCTGCATGGTAGACGACGTGAAACGTGCGGTGGACTGCGGCGTCAAGGGCGTGGTGATGGAAGTCCCGTCCAGCGAGCACATCATTCAATACGCTTATAGGTGGTCCCTCGAAAAGGCGATTGACCTCTCGATCGAATCGACAAAATTCGCGCATGACCAGGGACTTGAGGTTGTCTTTTTCCCCATCGATTTCTCCCGCGCCGAGATGAACTGGGTTCTCGACTTGATCCTGCGCGTCGCGAACGAAGGCCACATGGACGCTCTTGCTCTTGTCGATACGTTTGGCGTTCTTTCTCCTCATGCGATTCAATACCTCGTGCGTTCGGTAAAGGCGCGCGTTCACAAGCGCCTCGAAGCCCATTTCCACATGGATTTCGGCATGGGTGTGGCCAATACGATCATGGCCCTCGCGGAAGGAGTGGAAGTCGTGCACTCGACGGTTCTTGGAATCGGCGAGCGCGCCGGCAACGTGCCGATGGAGGACACCGCCATGGCGCTCTTGACCCTCTACGGCATCGATACCGGTCTCAAGTACGAGAAGTTCTATAGCCTCTCAAAGCTCGTCCAACAGCTTTCCGGCCACGCGGTTCCGTCAAACCGGCAAGTTGTCGGCGATGCGCTCTTCCAGATTGAGTCCGGCATCATCGCTAGTTGGTTTGAGAACTGCGGCGTCGAATACGCCACGGAACTGTTCCCATTTCGATGGGACGTCGTGGGCCAGCCGCCCGCCGGCGTGGTGTTCGGCAAGGGTAGCGGAATCGATTCGGTGAAGTGGGGCTTGCGGAAGCTCGGCGTTCAGTTCAATGAAGAAGAAGCCATGCGCGTCGTCGCCGCCGTGAAAGATTTCTCGCTTCGCCATAAACGTTTGTTGACGGACGCGGAATTCCGCGACGTCGTGAGCGCTACTCTTCCGAGTCGCGCTGTCGGCTCCGCGAAAGGCGGCACGGCGGCGGATTGAGTTGACGGGTGCGGGCTCCGCTTGGAGCCCGCCGTTAAAGCAGGTGCGGGCTCGGCTTGGAGCCCGCCGTTAAAGCAGGTGCGGGCTCGGCTTGGAGCCCGCCGAGAATAGGTGCGGCCTCTGCGCGCCGAAAAAAGAAAGTAGCCTTCATGAGAGCAATGGTCCTGCGAGGTCCGCGCGATTTGGGCGCCGCCGAAGTCGAGCGGCCTGTTCTTGGACCGAATCAGGTTTTGGTCCGCGTCACCCACAGCGGTATCTGCGGAACCGATCTCCACATCTTCGAGGGCGCGATCCCGGTCCGGCATCCGCTGATCATGGGCCACGAAATGATCGGACAAGTAGTCGAGGGAGGAGATGACTCGCTCCCTGGCGGCCAGCGCGTCATCGTCGATCCGGCCATTTACTGCGGGATGTGTTTCAATTGCCGCGCGGGTGAGACCAACCTTTGCCCCAACGGGTCTCTTCTCGGCCGTGACGCGAACGGCGGATTCGCCGACTATCTCGTGGCGCCGCGCAGCCATGTGTTTCCGCTGCCGGATTCGATCGACAATCAAATCGCGCCTCTCATCCAGGTTGTCACGGTTTGCCTGCATGCCCATCGCCTCATTCGTATTTTCCCAGGGCAACCCGTCGTTGTGATGGGCCTCGGAGTCACCGGCCAGGTGCACGTGCAATTGGCCAAGGCCTGGGGGGCGCATCCGGTGATTGGGATCACGCGGAGCGCGTGGAAGCGAAGCCTCGCAAAAGAGCTGGGCGCGGACGTGACGCTGCCGAGCGGTCCGGAAGCGCTGCGCGGCGTGATCGAAGTCACGGACGGACATGGCGCGGACCTCGTCATCGAGTCCACCGGCATTGTGCCGGCGATTGCCGACGCGATCACGATGGCGCGGCCGGGTGGCACGCTTCTACTTTTTGGAATAACGTCCGGAACGCAGGCGGCGTTGCCCCTCTATCAGTTGTATTACAAGGAACTCAAGATCGTGAATACGCGCGCCGCGAAGAGTGAGGATTTTCCCGCGTCGATCGATCTCGTCTCGCGAGGCGTCCTCAAGCTCAAGCCGCTGGTGACTCACGTCGTTCCGCTGCTCGATTTGGAGAAGGCAATCGGGATGCTCGAATCCGACGAAGATCAGCGGATGAAAATCATCCTCGAAAATGTCCGCTGAAAGTGTTGTAAATCGGATGCCGCTCTCGGCAAGATACGGGAGGACACAACAATTCAGGACCAGGCAGCCGTAACCCAACCCGGCATTGTCGAAAGCGGGTCTCACGCGCGCAGTATCGCCATCGCGATGTACTGCGTCCTACTCGTTGCATACACCCTGATGGCTGCGGACCGATACCTTTTTCCGGTTCTCGCCTCCGACGTGCGAAAGGCTTTCGGCTTTACCCTCGCCAACACGGGTCTCCTCGCAACGATCTTTACCCTAGGCCTCGGAGTCGGGGGACTGCCGACGGGCTACCTACTCACACGCTATTCGAGGAAATCGGTGTTGCTGACGGGCATCGTTATTTTTTCCGCCGCGACGGCCCTTACGACAACCGTGCCTGGATTCTGGACCATGCTGGTGTGCCTGGCGGCGCAAGGCATCGGCATGTCTATGCTGGCGACTTCCATGTTTGCCCTCGCGGCAAGCTATTTTGCGGCGAATCGCTCCGCGGCGATCGGCTCGGTCAACTTCTGCTACGGCATCGGCGGTTTCCTAGGGCCTTACCTCGCGGGAAAACTTCGGCAGTCTTATGACACTTGGCACGCACCGATGCTTTCCTTTGGCCTGTTCGGTTTCGTGATGGTTTTGCTCATCGCGGCTTCGGTGCGCCCGTGGTTCAGCGAAACGCGCCGCGCGGCCGAGGCCAAGGCCGACCGGGGCGGCGCCGGGAATCTCGCGAACCGCAACACCATCATTCTGACGATCTTGAGCCTCATCCACGGCCTCAGCATGTACGGATTTCTCGGACTCTATCCCACGTTCCTTCGCGAGACGTTGCACTACTCTCCCACAGACGCCGGCAAGGTGATTGGCTTTTTTGGCGTGGGAGCGCTGGCTTCGATCGGTGGCGGCTGGATTGGGGACCGCTATTCACCGAAGCTGGTGCTGAGCGGATCACTGCTCTCAATCTCCGTGCTCGGCTATCTCTTCTTCCGGGAATCGCCGTCGATGCTGACGCGCGAAATCCTGACCTGCATTTACGGAGTTACGGGGAGCGCCGTACTCTACGTCAATCTCGCGGGCTATCATGTCAAGGCCTTGCGCGGAAGCCTTTCGAATCGGGGTTCTGGGATGTTTGTCACCAGTCTCTATGCGAGCGCCGCTTTCGGCGGCTACCTTCTAGGCGGACTCGCGGCGCGCGTTGGGTGGCTCCGGGCGAGCGAGCTGGAAATGTCCCTGTTGTGCGTTGTGGGCGCAGCGCTTGCTTTGGCTCTGCGTCCCAGTGAGATGTCCCTGTAGGCGATACCGAACAAGCGTGATGAATCGTATAGCGAGGCGCACCATTCTGCTCTCTTGGGAGCGCGTGAGAATTCTCAGACAACGCTTGCGGGACGGCAAAACGAACTGGCGTGCTCCGCAACCGCCGATGTAGTATCGGGGGCACTTTTTCAGGGTGGTCCAGCGCGAAATTCCGAAGGGAATGACGACTGCGGAACAAATGACCGGAATCCCGCGAAAAATCCTATTGAAACGGTGCTGCCCATGAGCGTGCTGCAAAATACTTCCGCCCCGAACGCACCGAAAACCTCATCCTTATCCGAGAAATCCCAGCGGGCTGCGGTGATTTGCGGATGCGTCCTCGGTTTCGCTTACTCCGCCAATTACACAAATCACGCTCCTCTCGTGCCCTCACTGATGCGTGAATTCGGCTTCAACAACGCCCTGGCGGGTTTTCTGACGACCGGCATCTTTGCCACGCACGCCGCAATGCAGTTGCCGGGCGGGCATCTGGTTGACCGGCTGGGCGCCAAACGCGTGCTTTTGGGGGCGCTGTTGTGGGTGGCTCTGGGCAATCTTGGCATCGCATTTGCGGGTGCCTATTGGCAATTGCTTTTCTGCAAGATTTTTACCGGAATCGGAACCGGAGTGTGCTTTGTGGGCGGTGCACGCTACGTTCACGCCGCGGCGGCTGGACCGCGGCTGAATCTGGCGCAAGGGCTGTTTGGCGGTTCGGTGCAACTTGGAGCGGGATTCGTGATTTTGGTCGTGCCCAGGATCAATCTGCTCGCCGGATGGCGCGCGGCATTTCTTGTGTCCGGTGGTATGGTGCTGATTGCCGCAATCGTCTGGCTGTTAGGGGCGCCGAACGCCGCGTCCGGTAGTGCTCCGCCGGGCCGGTTTCTTGAAATGATTACGGCCCCGCAACTCTGGCTGCTCGGGCTCATTCAAATGGCTAGTTTCGGTCTTTCGTTGGTGGTGGGTGCATGGGTGGTGGTTATCCTGACGAAGGTCATAAAAGCTCCCGCCACGGAGGCCGGCCTGATCGGATCGCTGGTGTTGCTCCTGGGCATTGTGTCGCGGCCGTTAGGGGGTATCCTGCGCCGGCACATGGGTATCCGCCCGCTTCTCGTGGGCAGCCTATTGATAATCGCGCTCGGCTGCTTCTTGTTTCTTTCTCCGTCGATCACCCTGAGCGGCGCTTTGGCAGCGGTGGTATTAATTGGAATGGGTGTCGGTTTCCCTTACGCCGGCATGTTTTCGCGGGCCGGCGCACTATTCCCGGGCCGGGCCGGGGTGGCCATGGGCCTGGTGAACATGCTCGGGATCGTCATGATCCTGGCCGGCGCTCCGCTAGTGGGGCATCTCACCGACCTGACCGGGACGTTCAGGACGAGCTTCGCCGTTCTCGGCGGGTTCGCGTTGCTTTGCTGCGCAGTCGTACCCCTGATCGACCGCGAAGAACCAAGGCCGCATGGATGATTGCCGGGATTCTTTTCGATTCCTGCGCCTTATTCCGCGGCCGAGTGGCTGGCGCTCTTTCCCCGCGCCATCTTCTGCGCCATGAAGAGGAGCAGCTTCCGGTCGCTGTCGCTCGCGCGGCTAAGCAGTTGGCGAAATCTCTCCAGCATTCGCGCTTCCTTACCGGAACTGCCCCAGGCGATGTCTGCCGCCGTCTTCCGCTTCAAAATGTTGGGTAGGGCGGGCGGTTCGTCGCCGTCGTAGAAGATCTGGTAGAGAGGGACTTCGAGAGCGCGAGCGAATTTTTCCAGGGTCTCGACCGCGGGAACGGTATGCCCATTCTCGACGCGGGATATATAGCACCGAAGCAATCCCGTTCGCTTCTCGATTTCCCCTTGCGAGAGTTTCTTCTCCTCGCGAATCGCCCGGATATGGTCCCCAATGATCATTTTTCTTGTCCTTTCGGAGTTGGCTCTTTCGAATTCCCTCAGTTTTTCCAGCGTAATTAAATCAGGATTGGCTCAGCCAATCAACGTCTCAATCAAACATTTCACGCGCAGGCCCGCCGCATGGCGCGACGCCGAATGCACGTCGGGTGAAGCGCGTCACATCGACTAATGCGTTCGCCGGAAGGGTGTCAGTTTCCCGGACGGCGGGGACGGGCTGGGAGGCCGGTGCTTCGCGATACGTGAGCGCGCAAACTCAGCCCACGGACCGTTTGGTTCGTACCGCACATAGAGAGACAAGTGCCGGACCGCGTTCTGTACCTGGCCGTTCTTTTCATACGCCAAAGCCAGATTCAGATGCGCGTCCGCGAGCGCCGGAGCAAGTTCGACAGCCCGCGAAAGATGCTCGATCGCCTCCCGCGTCTGTCCTTCCTGCTCTAGCACGCAGCCGAGATTGAACTCCGCCAGCGCGTTTTGCGGCTCATGCTCCACGGCAATCGAAAAGTGTTCGCGAGCTTCGTCCATCCGGCCCAGTTGATAGAGGGTTGTTCCGAGATTGATGCGCGCTTCGACCCACTCCGGCGCCGCATCGACAGCTTTTCGGTAGGCCTGGGCAGCTTGGTCCAGCGATTCGGTGTTTGAATCGCACATCATGCCGAGCTCAAACCATTCTTCCGCCGACCGCGACGCCATGGAATGGATCTTCTTCGCGAGCTCCGCGGTCTCAAAGTTCAACACGAATTGCCCGGTGAGCGGTTCGTAGGGACGGGCCGTTTCGACCGGCGGATACACGACGACCTGCCTTCCATTGGTCGAAATGCGCAACATCGAAAGCGGTGTTTTCACCGATCCCAATTCGGATTCGAGAGCCGTGACGGCGCGGCGAATGCGTCTGGCGGGGACTTTGCGGGCCGCCAAGCGCTTGATTGTTTCGAGCGCGACGAGATCTGAAAAATCGAAAAATCGCTCACCCCAACGCGCCCGCGGAAGCACCAGACGAAGGCGGGTCCAGTAGTCGAGCTCGCGGCGGGAGACGCCCATCATGCGTTCCACTTCATTGCGCGTGTAGCGGTGTTCCAATCGCGTTACCCCACAGGCGATCCCGAATGCGCCCGATTATCGCTCCAAAACCCCCTATTTGGCCAAAAAAATCTCCGCCCGCTGGGCAATCTGCGCAGGAGGAATCGCCGGGAGTTGCAAAGGAGGAAAACCCATCCTTGCGCGGAGAACCCGTGGCGAGCCAATCTTGTTAGACTGATTCTCGTTCGAATTGCAACCTCTCCGAATCTATGCAACCCCACGCAGCTGAGCGGCGGCACCTCGAGCGTCAAATCGCTTACGCCCGGCCCATCTTCATGGTGCTCGCGTTGGTCGACTTATTGGATCGCCCTCCTGTCGAGCGGGGTCCGCACGCGGTCTTATTCGTTGCCGTCTATCTAGTTGTTTCGCTCATTCTCGCACTTGCGCAAAATCTGCCATGGATTGGAGAAATTCCGCTTCCTCTTCCGCTCGATTTGGCCGCGCTGGCCGTATTTTTGCTTCTAACCCGTTCCGTCGTGGCGTTTTGGTTTGTCTATTTGTTCGTTGCGCTGGCGGCGGGGATTCGGTGGGGAACTCGGCGCTCGGTGATTTTGGCCGGTGCAGTCACCTTCGCCCTTTTGATTCGAACGGCGATGAACGGCCCGCTCGTCTGGGAGGAGATGCTGTCCTGGATTGCCCTTTCCACCGGGACGTTTGCCGCTGGGGCGGGCATGTCATTTCTCGGCAGCCGCCAGAGGCGCCACGGAACCGAACAGGAGTTCCTCGCGCAACTGACGGGCCTCCTCGAAGTGGACCGAGGCATGGCGGAATCCTTGCGGCTGCTGCTCGGTGAACTCGTTCGTGCCTTCGAATGCGATGAAGCGGTGCTCGCGTTCCGCGACACCGACCTCGAGCGTGTCTTCGTGTGGAGGTACCGCGCTGGGGATGAATCCCGCCTGACCCCGGAAAACCTGCCCATGACGCGGAGCGACGGTTTCCTGCTGGACCAGCCGGATGCCAGCGTCTGCTGGAATCAGCTGACGGGTGCGGGCGATGGATTCGGCTGGAATCGGAAAGATGGGCGGCGTTTGAAGGACCTACCTCGCCTCCCAGGCCCCATGCGGCAGGAGCTCGGATGGCGGTCCGTCCTGGGTGTTACAGTGGACCTCGCGGGGAACCCGGTGGGCCGCCTCATGCTCGGGAACGGCCATCGCCGCTTTCTCCCTGAAGATTTGCACTGGCTCGAGCGGATTGTCCGCCATCTCGGGCAGCCACTGCAAAATCTGTTTCTGCTTCGCCATATCCGCGCGCACGCCATCGAAGGAGAGCGCAGCCGTATCTCCCGTGAGATTCACGATGGAATTTTGCAGACCCTGCTCAGTGTGGACATACAGCTTGACGTCTTGCGCCGAAAGGTGGCGGTCGGCCCGGAACAAGCGGCGAGCGGGCTCACGTCTCTGCAACAAACGGTTCGAAACGAAACAGAAGAGCTCCGCCGGATGGTTACTGACATGCGCCCGCTCCGCGTCCAAAGTGCCGATTTGGTCGATTTGATGAGGGGTTTTGCGGAGCGCTTCCGTAACGAGGCAAACCTGGCACTCGATTTGCTCATCGATGCCGCCGAATTGCAGATTCCGGACCGCATCTGCCGTGACCTTTTCCAGATCTATAGAGAATCGTTACATAATGTGAAAAAACATGCGCATGCTTCCCACGTCGTGGTAAAACTGTGGCAGAATGATAGTCAAGTCGTCCTCGTCGTGGATGATAACGGCGAAGGATTTAGTTTCGCTGGCCGCTTCACCGGCGATGAACTGGACCGCCTGCGGTTGGGGCCGATTTCAATCAAGGAGCGCACGCGCAGTGTGGGCGGTGTGTTGACGGTGGAATCCACTCCTGGGCATGGCGCCCGTTTGACGGTAGAGGTTCCTCTCGGCTGATATGGCCAAAGCGACCAAACAGCAGATTCGTGTCCTGATGGCCGATGATCACGCCATCTTCCGTGAAGGTCTGCGCAAATTGCTCGACGGCGACGACGAAATCACCATTGTCGGTGAGGCCTCGAACGGTGCCGATTGCATCAAAATGATCGGCAAACTCAAGCCGGACATCCTTTTGCTCGATTTGCGGATGCCGGACAAGGACGGGCTTGCGGTCCTTGAAGAAGTGAATTTTGACCAGCTTCCCACCCGCGTGGTGGTCCTGACGGCGGCCGAGGATGACCGCGACGTGGTCCGCGCTATGCGCCTGGGCGCTCGGGGTGTGGTGCTGAAGCAGTCCGCCACGGATCTGCTGGTCCGGAGCATCCACAAAGTTCACAATGGCGAAATCTGGCTCGACAACCATATGACCGCGGAGGTCATGAAGGCCTTTTCGAAGTCCTCCGATGGTGGCCCGAGGCGCGAAAAGCCACTGCTGAGCGACCGGGAGAAGGAAATCGTCCAGCTTGTCGCGCAGGGCTACCGGAACAAGGAAATCGGCGAAAAGCTGTTCATCAGCGAGCAGACGGTGAAAAATCACCTGCATAATATCTTCGATAAACTAGGTGTTTCCGACCGCTTAGAATTGGCTCTCTACGCGATCCATCATCGCCTGATCGATCAGGCATAACTCTCCGCGCCCATATTTGCCGTAAATGGAATCAGTTACTGGCCTTGTATCCTAGTACCCCCGTACCAAATTGGACCCCCTCGAATTGGGACCTCCGCGCTATTGAGGCGTTCACACCCGAACCGTAATCTCGTACCCGTGAATGCAAGTGTTCCCAATCGGGAGGGAGATACCTTGACAGCCGAAGAGCGACGCGCGACACAACGGTTCCAAATTCGGCTACCTATGGTCGTTCGCTGGACTAGCGGTTCGGCGATCGGAGAAGCAGCGACGGAGTCCCGGGACGTGAGTTCGCGCGGGGTCTATTTCTTCCTGCCGAAGGAGGTCTCCAGCGGTTCGCCCGTGGAGATCCTGCTGACGCTACCGCATGAGATCACGCTCGCCGGACCGGTCAAGGTCCGGTGCCTCGGCCGCATCAAGCGGGCCGAAAACGACGAACCGGGTCGCGTCGGAGTGGTAGCCCAAATCGAGCGTTACGAGTTTCTGCGCGGCGACGAACACGCTGCGTAGTGCGGGTAGGGGCTGCACGTGTAGCCCGCCCGTAAAGGTCTTGCCCGCCACCTGCGGAGGCGGACAGGGAAAACCGGGGTGCTCCGGCCCCTCAGCTGAGCATCCCGGTTAATTTTTTTTGGCGGCGATTTTTGTTTCGCTCGAGGGGCTGTACTTAGGGTTGATGTTTAGCCCATCTCTGAAGCCACCGGCGATTTGTGACCGGTGACGGGCGGCAACCTTGCACCATACGTGCCGCTTCATTGTCGCATTTCCCACAAGTCTCGAATTGCCGTTCCCGAATCACGAGTTGCCTGTCACCAGTCACGCCTCACTCGTACCTCAACGCCTCAACCGGATCGAGCCGGGCCGCCCTGGAGGCGGGATAAATCCCGGACGCGAGACTCACGATCAGGGCGAAGACAATCGCGCCCAGCACCAGCCACCACGGCACCGACCAAATGTTCGGCGAATTCATGCCCTGCCGTTTCAGGTAGAATACGGTGGCGAACTGAATCGCCCGGCCAATTCCCCAGCCCAGAAGAACGCCTAACAGGCCACCCGCGAATCCCATCACTCCCGCCTCCGCAAAAAACAATTGCCGCACGTCGCGGTCGGCCGCGCCCAAGGCTTTTAAGACCCCGATTTCGCGACGCCGCTCGAGGATCGCCATGACAAGTGTATTGATGATCCCAAGCGAAGCGACGGCCAGAGCCAGGCTGCCGAAAATTGCCAGGAATAAATCGAAGATCGCGAAAAACGTGCGCAGATTGCGCGCCACGTCGATCAAGGAAAACGCAGCAAATCCCATTTGCGAGATGCTGGATTCGATCTGGGCCACGGCCGTTGGACTCGTGGCGCGGACGTCCAGCGCCGCGTAGTGTTCACCTTCGCCGGAAGCGGACTGCGCGACGCCCCGCAGGTCCGCTCCTTGCACCACTTGCATTTTCTCCGCGATCGCGATGGGCACATACATTCCGGCGTTGCTGAATCCGATTTGGCCGCTTCCGGAATTCGAAGTTGGAGTCACGCCGACGACGCGAAATTTCTTCTCGCTCGGCACAATCGAAAATCCCAGGGCCTCTTCATCGGGGCTAACTTCCTGATTGGGCGGGCCTGCCCGTCCGGCCGGAGGGCCTGAAGCGGTCTGCGCGGAAGGCGGCGGAAGCGCCTGCCGCTGCGCAAATCGCAAGCTGATTTCCTGCCCGACGAGTGAGGCGGGCGCCTGCCCGGCGTCAACGAGCAGCTTGGCGAAATCGCCCTGCAGAATGGCCTCATCGGCGTCGGGGCCGGAGAAAAAATGCCCCGTCATGCCGTCCAAGTTGCCGCTTGATTCCGACGAGGGAGGCATTCCGGATACCATCACCAGCTGGCTGCGCGGTTCGCGCCGCGCCTCGGCCGTGAATCGCACTTCGGGGTTCACTTCCAACACATCGGGAAGCGCAGCGATTTCCTTGCGCGCCGCTTCATCGAGCGCGCGCGCAGGAGTGAGGTCCGCCGCGTCGCGCGGGCTGCGCCGCCCGCCCCCAGGCTGGCCGAAAGGAACATTCTGCCGCGGCCTGACGGAAACCATATCGAAAAGTCCCGTGCGCGCAACCGAACGGTTCACGAGCTGTTGCAATCCCACCCCGAGAGACAGGAGCGCCACGAGCGATGCTACGCCGACGGCAATGCCCAGCGTCGTGAGGGAATTTCGCAGGACCGATTCGCGCAGGTTGCGCGAGGCCAGATCCGTCAGATCGCCCAGTTTCATCGCAGCCGCTCTTCGTTGGAAATCGCGCCATCGGAAAGCGTGACGATGCGGTCCGCATAGCGCTCCGCGAGCGCCCGCTCGTGCGTCACCATAACGATCGTCCTCCCTGGGCCTGCCGCCGGCCGGTGAATTTCCGCGATCAATTTCATGATTTCCTCGCCTGTTTTGCTGTCCAGATTTCCCGTGGGCTCGTCCGCCAGCAGAATCATCGGTTGGTTGACGAGCGCCCGAGCGATCGCGGCGCGTTGTTGTTCGCCACCGGAAAGCTCTGTGGGGCGGTGTTTGGATCGAGCGGCAAGTCCGACGCGCTCGAGCGCCGCTTGCACCCGTGCGGGGCGCTCCGCGCGCGGCACCTCCGCGAGGCGCAGCGGCAGCTCGACGTTTTCTTCCAGCGTCATCCGAGGGAGCAATTGGAAGGATTGAAAAACCATTCCAATCGTGCGGTTGCGATGCGTTGCGAGTTCTTGGCTCGACATTTTTGCCAGGTCGCGTCCGAGCGCGAACATCGACCCGGCGGACGGGCGATCGAGTCCGGCCATTAAGTTCAGCAAGGTCGATTTTCCCGAGCCGCTGGCTCCCAGTAATGCCAGAAATTCCCCGGCACCCACTTGAAGGCAAATATCGTCCACCGCCCGGATCAGCGCGTCTCCCATTTTGTAACGTCGGGATACACGATCGGCGCGAATGGCAAATCCATTGGAACTGGCGGTCATTTCCGGCACATTCATACTACGCAGGGTAACACGCAAATCTTTCACGGGGAATTTTGCAGACGGGGAATTCCTTTTCCTCATCCGAAATGTCCCGCGTGCCGGTCCCGCTGCTGCCGTTCAAGTCTTAGAGATTGTGACGGCAGACGAAATCATACGTACACTCAATATTGGCGGCATTTGACTCCGCAGCGCCAAAGTAGTATCTAGAGTGAAAGGGAGTCCGCTTTTGCCGGTCCGTATGTCGGAGGCCAGGGGGACAACTTTTCTTGGCAACTCACGAATAGTCGAAATATGCAACGAGTTCTGTTACAAATAGGTGTCACAAAAGGTGACAAACATGCCACAGAATTCGAATTTTCCGGACTGGGCGGGTGCAATCCTCCATCTTCGTCGGCGCATTGGATTAACCCAATCGGAATTCGGTTCGCGGTTGCACTACTCCGCTATGGCCGTATCGCGATGGGAAACGGGGAAACAGGAACCGACGTCACGATGTTACATCCAACTTGGGAACTTGGCGGGCGAACCAGATTGCTGGCTCTTCTGGGCCAGGGCCGGCCTTAAGAGTTCCGACCTGCGGCAAGCGCTTCCAACCTCGCGCGTCGCGGTGCCCACGAAATCCTGGGCCGACTTCGAAATTGTGCGTGCAGGAAGCGGCGCGAAGAGAAAGAAACCAAAGGGCGATGCGAAACTCCAAATGGTTGCTGTTCCTCTGCTCGACGTGCATGCGGGCACCATCGGACAAGAAGGAGGCCAATTCGCTGACTTCGGCAGCGCAGTGGCGGAGGAGATGATCGCGGCGCCGGCGGTCTGGTGCCCGAATCCTGCCCAGACGAACTGCTTGCGCGTGAAGGGGACATCGATGAGTCCACTTATCAACGATGGCGACGTGGTCGCCGTGGACGGCTCGCAAACGAATCCGAAGGAGCTCAACCGAAAAATTGTGATCGCGTGGCACCGGGAAAACGGGCTTTCCCTGGCGCGGTTCATTCGGGCTGATGGCGTTCACCTGCTCGAGTCGGAAAATCGTGACTATAGTCCCATCACGGTGGAAAAAGACCGCAAGTGGCAGATCGTCGGAAAGGTTCTCTGGTGGATTCGAAGGGCGCCGTAATGAAGCGCTCGACGGTTCATCCTGACAGGCGCCGCGAATCACAGGCATGCCAAGAGCACCCGGCATGAAGGCACGAAAGTCTGGCCAAGTCCCCCCAAACTGCTTACATTAGAACCGGCCCGGGAATCGCGAAGTTTTCTATGCCATGCAATCCGCGAATCCGCCGGTCCAGCCGGGACGTCGCCGTAGAAATGCGCTTCACGGAGGGTACAGCCGATGATTATCGAAAACCTGGGGCAGGTTACCGATGCGGTTGTCGATGAAATGAGGCGCACCCCCGACAAGCGCACGAAGGAGATTCTCGAGTGTATGGTGCGGCACCTGCACGCGTTTGTGCGAGAGGCGCGGCTGACCGAAGAGGAATTCGACCAAGCCATCAATTACATCGCCGCGCTTGGACAGCACACAACGGAAAGCCACAACGAAGTCAGACTCATCGCGGGAACCTTGGGCGTGTCCACGCTCGTTTGCCTCATGAACAACGGCCCCACTGCCGCGACGGAAAGCTCCGCAAATCTGCTCGGGCCATTTTGGAGGGCCGAATCGCCAAGAACCGAAAACGGTGGTTCTCTCCTGCGGTCCGCAACTCCGGGGCCGGCCCTATTCTTCAGAGGCTGGGTACGGGATCAGAAAGGCAGTCCGATCGCCGGAGCGGAGATCGATGTTTGGCATGCGTCCCCGGTAGGTCTTTATGAAAATCAAGATCCCGATCAGGCGGAAATGAATCTGCGGGGCAAATTCACAACCGACGCGAATGGGCATTTCAGCTTCCGAACCATCAAGCCGGCGGGCTATCCGATTCCGATGAACGGCCCGGTGGGCGCTCTCCTCAATGCGCAGAAACGGCACCCGTTTCGTCCCGCGCACGTGCATTTCCTGATTTACAAGCCTGGCTTCAAGACCATGACGTCGCAGGTCTATTGCTCGGACGATCCAAGCCTTGAAACCGACTCCCAATTCGGCGTGACGCGTGCACTCGTCGCTGATTACGTCGCACACGAAAACGAGCTGGCGCCCGGTCCGGATGTGACAGGCACGTGGTATTCGCTGGATCATACCTTTGTTCTTCGACCCGGCGAGAGCTGGCTTCCGACTCCGCCCGTTTCCAAAAAGGCCACCGAGCGCGCAAACTCCGGCCCAAGGAATGTTTAGATCAAGCGGTCGCAGGACCGCGGCGAAGACATTCTCGTCCGGCCAGCCCGATTTGGATTTGGGCGCAACGCCAACGGATTTTCCAATCGACATCGCTACCAAACCGACAAGCGCTTCGGCAGGGTCATCGATCCTCGCGGGTGGTTGAAGGTGAGCCCCGTCACCAGGAGACCGAACTAGAAGAGTTTTAAGTTCTTGCCTCCCGACGGTACTTCTCGATTAGGAGGGACGCAGGCTCAAAACCTCGCGCTCGACGTAATCCAATCTCTCGATCGCCGCGGCGACAGCCGGCTCGCCCTCTGCTTTGGCCGCGCGTGCGTGTTCCAGGGCCTGTTCGGCAATCCTGCCCACCTCATGCAACAGTTTCCGAATTTCCACTTCCAATTGACCGCGGCTTTCCTGGACTCGCTCTAGGACATCCGATTGAACGCGCGCGCTGTTCATTTCCAGCAAATGGCTCAGGAACGCCCATGCGTCGCGCTCGATGAGCGAGCACAGGCCGATTCCCCCAATCGACATGTCTGCTAGATATCGCAACGGAGATGCGGGCCGAGCAACATGAAGCAGGCCTTCGAAGGTGAATCGAGACCGGACTCGGAATCCCTTCTCGGAATCTAGAGCGTTCGGCATTCGCGAGAGTTCACGGACTTCGGATTCGGACAGCTTCTTTAGGAAGTCGTTTCCGATTTCGACAAACCGCGACTCAACGGCTTTGTATTCTTCTTCCGCGCGCGACTGTTCCATTCGGAGCCACGGAACAACATTCTTTTCGGCGACTGCTTGCGCCGCCTGGAAGGCCTCTTGCCGGAATCTTGGGCCGTAACGTTGTTTCAGCAATTTGAGCCCTTCTCGAAACTCCGCATTTGCTCTTGGAACCGCCTCAGCCAGGAAGCGCTTCCTTTGTTCCAAGAACCTATCTGACAGGCGGTGCTGTTCCGCCATAAACATAAACCCAATGTCATGGACGGAGCGATTTGCTTCGGAGATCGTCTGACGCAGTTTCTCGATTCGCCGTTGTGACTGTTCGATCGGACGGAGCAGAGCCTCTTTCTCTTCCAGGATAATTGCCAACAGTTCTTCGCTCAACCGCCGAAGACCCCTCTCCCCAGCCGTTCGAACCAGACCTCCTCCGGACTCTTGCCCCAGTGTCTCCAGTGCGCCAATAAACCTCGGCCAATCCCGTTCCGGGCCGCGATGTTCGATGCGTTCCTGGCCGCTGACCTCATAAATGGCCCCCACCGGCCGGCCTAATCGCTTTTCCAGGACACGGCGGGTGAAGGATTTCACAGCTTCGAGGTCTGCGTCGGAGGTCCGATCCGCCTTGTTCAACGCCACAATGAGATCCCGAACCTGCTCTCCCACATCCTCGACTAGCTTGAGTTCATCTCCGGCGATGGGAGGATCAGCCCCCACGACGACGAGGGCAGCGTCGATATGAGGAACGAACGCTGCGGTGGCTGCGGTATTCCCGCCAAAAACCGAGCCCAGCCCCGGCGTGTCCACAAAACACAATCCGCCAGCGAGTAATGGACTCGGGCAGAACGCCTCAACGGCCGCAACCCCCTTTTGATTTTCTGGGTTGTTCTCTTCAGAAACATACTGAGGGAGTTCTTCTGGCGCGATGTCTTTCCACGATCCCCCTTGAAAACGTATACGGGCCCTTCTCAACTTTCCGTACCGGATCACGGTAGGAACAGTCGTAATCGGCAACACGCCCGTGGGCAGAAGCTGGTCCCCAATCAGGGCGTTCAACAGGGTCGATTTGCCTCTCTTGAATTGCCCGATGCATGCCACATAGAACCTGCCCTCCGCGACTCGCTGAGCAAGCGTCCGTGCCTCTTCCCGAATCCGGTCAGAGCCCATCTCTTTGCCAAGGTCTGCCAGGCGATCCAGTGCGGCTTCATCTCCCACCTCCTGCGTGGCGAGCCGAGTGTTGATCCGAGCAGTGTTCATGACACGTGTTCCTGCAAAAAACGAGAACTAGTTGTGACCGGACCGAATTGTTGTGCGGCGGCGAATGAGAGAGTCTACGGCTAAGCCCTGATTTTTGAAACCGGGAGACTACAACTCGTTGACGAAAATGGTCGGGGCGCCCGGATTTGAACCGGGGGCCTCCTGCGCCCAAGACGTGCGGGTCGTTTCTTAGAAGCCCTTTCCCTTCAACCTGAATACAGGAAACAAAGGGACTTAGCAAACAATTTGGTAGTGGAAGGATGTGCGAGGATGTGTGTCAGCATGCGAGAAGTCCCCACACTTTTCCCCACAGCGAAGAAACGGCGAAGCCGCCCAAAAATCTGGCGCCGGCTTCTTCAGTGACTATCGATTTCATCCATACTCCTCCCAACGTCTGTCCGGAGATAACACGAGAATGCAATGGCGGTCAAATGTGCCGAATTCCAGCTCAAAGCTACGTTCTCATCGGCATGACGATGTAACGGTAGCGATTCTCGCCGTTACCAGTTGGCCGGAATTCGGCAGCCGCAGTCGGCTCTTTGAAATGAAACTGGACGGTATCGCTCTCCACTGCTTGGAGAAATTCCGTAAGGAACCGCGAATTGAAACTGGCCGTCAACGGCGGCCCTTTGTAGCTCGCTTCCAGTATCTCCTTCGATTCCCCAATTTCCGGACTGGAGGATGACAGGGACAATTGCTCACTGTCCACGTCCAGCCGAATCGAGCTTGCACGGTCATCTGAAAATTGCGAGACACGCTGGATTGCCTGTGCGAGTTCTTCAGAGGGAACCACCACTGAGCCTCTGTAATCTTGGCGCAGAATCGGCTCATAATTCGGAAAGTTGCCCAAGAGCTGACGGCAGGTTAGCAACCGGCCGCCAATACGGAAAAAGAGTGACGAATTATTCTTAGCGAATTCGAAGGCTTCAATCGTTCCCGAACTGAGAAGCATGCCCAGTTGCGACAGTGCCTTCTTCGGAATTAGTACCCGAATATCTTCCTTTAAGCCTGTAACGGATGCCGATGCCTCGACGTGCGCCAGCCGGTTCCCGTCCGTAGCGACCATCGAAATCGTCGTCGGCTGGAGAATCAGCAAGACACCATCAAGTGCATATTTCCCCTCTTCTTGGGAGACCGCGAAGAGTGTTCTCGTGATCATTGCCCGGAAAATCGGAGCGGAGACACGGACAGCCGAGCCCGCAGGATACAACGGAAGCTTCGGGAAATTATCGCGTGAGAGGCCAACCATTTTGGTGACGGACCGTCCAGAACGGATCTGAGCCCAGCCATGGTCCAGCGCCTTCAACGTCATGTCGCCATCAGTGAGGAGTCGGACGTAGTCGAAGAGCTTTCGAGCTGGAAGCGTACAACTTCCCGGCTGCCTTACCGTCGCGGGACAGAATGTGCGAAGACCGACCTCTGTGTCCGTCGCGGTGATGAGCAGGTTGGGCCCTGAGGTTTCGAACAGAAAATGTGACAGTACGGGAATCGTCGATTTGCGTTCCACGACACCTTGCGCGATCGATAGTTCTCTTAACAGCTCGCTTCTCTTAACGCTGATATCGAGAGTAGCCGAATCAATGGTTTTACCTTCTGCAGATGGCATATTCGTCCTCTTTCACTCGATACGTGTGAGCTGCGATGCAAGTAGAATCAGTGGTCTGATGGTTTTGCACTCCGCTGTTGCAAAGGGGTTCGGCTCACAGCAAGATTGGCCATCTTTCCGGTGGCTAGATTAAGAAATCCACCGTGATAGGAAAGCCGGCCGTAGCGGAACAGACGCGAAAGCATCGCGAGTGCCTGATACGCGAGCGTCTGATTGATGAAGGGCTCTTGACGTTGGAGGGCCTCGACCGCACTACAGGAAGGCAGATGGTCCTGTCTGTCGAGCCTCGGATCGATAATTTCAGGAAACAGATCAGCCACAGTTGGAAGTCGAAAAGCCAGGCTCCTCGCGTGTCCGTTATCCGGCTGGCCCAGAACGAACTGACCGCTGTCTGCATTATTGCCGATGTCCAGCCAGTAGTAGCAATTCCCGTAGATGGGCGAACGCACGATCAGGGAACGCGCTTTGCGCGAATCGACACACCCGATCAAGAGATCTGTTTGTTCGCTCCAACGCTCATTCAAGAAGCGTGGCGTGGCGCGCCAGCCGAGCCCCCAAAACAGGTTGATACGCGTTGCAAGGACCGTGGCTTTATAAAGCCCAATCTCGCTCTCACTAAATGGCTGACGGATGCAGTTTGCTTGTGAGATCCGGTCTCCATCGACGAATGTCACCGCTAATCCATACGGGTGTCCCATAGCGAGCATGGCCTGGTGGAGATACGGCAACCCCGCAGCTATCGCGCTTCCTGTTGCGCCACATCCAACTACGGTGATGTTGATCTTTTTGGTGAGCAAACAACCAGGCAGAATATGCTCATTCGGCGGGACGGCGGTGTCGGAGTTTGTGGTCATTGGTGGTCACGAACGATTCCAACGTTTGTGCGGCCGGTGAGAGGTAACGAACCGGAAACCGCTTTTTGCCTGCCAAAGCATTCCACATCGCCAGAAGGCCACCCGGAAATCGCGTGGACCTCTGATGGCCCAATGCGTGCGTGAATTCACTGTGGAAGAAGGACTGTTCCCATGAACCGACCACGTCAATTGATTGTGCTCGAGGGATGCGCATGCTCCCCGTGCAAACGTTTCCGTCCTCGTAGCAGTTCCAATATGGGGCCGTGAAGAGAGCGGCATTTCGTGCAGGTCGTTTATTCTCGCTGAGGGCTCGTACCCAAAGACGAGTGCCATAAACCTTAAATACGAGCGCCGGGTGTGGGAACATTTTGGCGTTTAGCTCATTCATGGCTTCATCCGAGCCCCTGTCGCTGAAGAACATCGGCCGCGAAATAGCCGGCGCCCACCAGACGATCATTTCAGGAGCACGGACGAGCACTCGTTCCGGAAGAATTTCGATCGGCAATGGCTTGCCCAATTGAGTGACGAGTTCGGTCAAGATCCGCGGAGTAGCGAGTTGGCCCTCGCCTAGCCGGGGACCGGAGTCATCATGGAAGACCTCGTGAAGCGTTACGAACGGGTGCCGGTACGGGATGCTGTCGTAGTTGTTTTTACCGTAGATCAGGAGTGCCCGGGTCAGTTTGAAGTCCTCGCTCGAGCCGATGTCGACGTAAATGTTCATCGAAGAGCTCCCGGATCATTTCGACGATTTGAGCAGCACTAGCCAAGGAACGGATCATTGCCGCGATGTAGTCAAAGACTCCGCGGACCTGTCGGTCCAATACTCTTGGAGGCTTATTCAAACTGATCGCCCGCAGAATGGACGGAGCCAGTGGACCGTTTTGGCCAATGTAACTTGTCTCCTCTTCAAAACAAGCCGCAATCGCATCGTCTTCATACCAATTCAGCAAGCATCCTGGTCCAATGCCGTCACACTCGGCGAGATATTCGTCCAGACCAGAAACGTGGCGAATGAGGCGATATGGCCAATAGTGCGGATGTTCCGCCGAATGGCGTTGCATTTCGAGCAGTCGAGACACCAGCTCCCGACAGGTAGTGTCCTTAGCGTCTCTTGCTGTTTCACGGAGAATGGAAAGAGCATGAGAAGGGCTCATACCGATCCGGCCCTGAAGGCAAACCGGAACGCTCGTCTTGACTTTTGGATAGACCGACTCGGACAGGTCGGTATCGGTCCTATCGTCCATGAGGATTTCCGTGTGCTCGGACGCAGTGTCGATGTCATACACGAACATCCATTTTCTGAGGCAATGGCGAAAAGCAACGAAGAAAGCGGCTGGGAGGCGGCGGTCACTGCCTTCGAGCCGCCGGAGTGTTGGTGCAATTGGTATGGAAGCGGCGGCCCAGAAATCAGCGACTAAAAACAGTTTGCAGGCCGGAGCGTCCATCTCAGCCCGAGCTTCCTCCCGTTCCCGCTCACTTAGCTCAAAAGTGTGGTCTAAAATTCGAAGATCACCCTGCCACACTTTGCGCACTTGAGCGATTCCATTTGTTTGTGTGGTCCGTTTAAGCCCGCGCTCGACAAAATCAACAGCGCTGCCTGTCCAATCCTCAGGGCGGCAGATGCCGAGCCGAAGAAGGCTCATTCCCAGTACTGCTGCGGGCTGTTCATCCCACCGTGCGCAGTAACGCCACCGGATCCCCGTGATTTGTGGCACCGTGACCGACAACGGCAGGCCGATCAAACGAGGGGAAAGACGACACCGGCCGGAGGAAGCAAGCGCTCGTCCTCTGTTTGATTGACGTCGTACTTGAGTGCGTCGAACATTCTGGCGAGTGTCTCGCCGGCAGCGAAGGTTTCGGGACATTTTCGCAATTGCTCCACAAAAGGATCGGTCTCGCGTGCTTTCGTCGAAACCGCCGCGAGTTCGCTCATGACTCTGCCAAACGCCGCCCGTTGTGAGCGCTTACGAGCACGCTGGCGACGATGAGCTATCGCAGCTTTCACGTTGCGAGTCGGCCTCATCCTTTAGCACCCACAGCTCGCGCGAAGGTATATTCCATTCCGCCAGCGACGGGTTTTGGCCCCTCTATGGCCGCAGTGGCAAGTTCGGAATAGGTCGTAACGTACATCTCCCGCACCTGTTCGACCGTGAATTGTGGATTCGGATCCGGCAGGGTCATGCCGTTGTAGCTGAAAGTTCTGCGGAGCGGCTCTACCTTGATCATTGTGCACCTCCTTTCGGTTGACTCGGTTCGTTCGGGCTTGTGGCGCTTTCGGATGCTGTTGCGCACCAAGCAAGCGGAAGCGTGCTCTCGGCCGCCGTTTTGGCATCCACCTTCTCGGCTTTTGGATCTTCTGCTTTCTTGTTCGCCGGCGCCGTTGCTTTTGCTTTCGGTTTGCTCTTTTCGCGCTCCTCGATTTCGTTGAGCGCCGCGCTGATTCGCTGCGTGGCTTCCGCGATTCCGTGCTGGAGCTTGGTATGGACCTCAGCGTAAGAACTGAGTTGTTCGACCAACCCTGCATCCAACTCCTCCGGAGTGCCTTCCATCGAGAGCGGTGTAGTTAGGGCCTTGAGCGCCTGTTCCGAGATCTTCGGGACTTCCTTCCGGTACCCCACCTTTTTGTTGATCTCGTTGTCCTTTTCCAAGGCATGCGGTACCACGCATAGTCTGATTTTGCCGTCGCTGACCTGAACGACCGTGATGGTCAGCGCTCGGTTCTCAATTATCGGCATCAGTTCTCTGAACATGTATCCTCTTGCTTTCTTTTTGCCTAACAATGGTTGGACGCAGCAACGGAGCACCAAACCGTGCTGCGTTGCGTGCGACCCTGGGGTTAGGCACCACCTAGACGGACCGAGTAAGGGTCGTCTCAGTGGAAATCGTGGGATAGCGTTTCTGCTGCGCTGACAAAAATGGACGCTACACGTGAGGCTTTGATCGAAATGACATTGTCCTGATTTTGCAAAATGCCCTCAACACAACCCCGGGGGAGCGAAGCCTGCAATGAATCGCAGACGCCAGGCGCCGGTCGGGACAATTCAAGGTAGGCGTTGGAGGATGCGGTCTGTTCTAACTGATTCTCGGGCCGCATGGGACCGCGGCCCGAGTACGATCTGCCCCGGCGTTTACGCTGCCTCTTGTGACGAACCGGCGGTTGCCAATTCGAGAAAAGGCCCGAGTTCCGCGGTTGCCTTGAACTGCGGAATCGGATCCAGCTGCTTGAACGAACTCGTGAACGCGTTCGACAAGCTCCAAAGCGTACGGGGCGTGAACTCTTCAATCGTAGGATTGAAGTACAGATCGTGAACGCGCCGCGTGAGATGCTTTGGCACGTCGAGGCGGCTCTCGACGAACGCGCGGTAGATGATGAGCTTCGCTGCCTGATCGGACAGTTGTGCTTGCTTCCAGAACTCCACCTGCTTCCGCATTGGTTCGAAGTTGCGCTGCATTCGATCGACCCCAACGGATAGGATGTCCACTAGATTAACGTGCTTCGTATGCTTCGCGAGGACAGGGGTGAAATCCCCCTGAAAAGCCATGTTGTCGCAAACGAAGACGCGGTAGCCTACGGTTAGAGCCAGACGCATCGACTTGTCGTTGGAGTTTCGAACGCCGATGGAAAACCGGCATCCGTCGAATGTGGTTTCGAGATCGAGGACGCCAAACATCTTCATGCCGTCACCCGAAACCGCATACTCGTCGCGCACGATCGAAATCTGACGAAAACTGAGCGTTTCGATCAAAGCCCCGACAATCTCGTAATGCGGTAGAGGTTGGTGAGTGTCGCTCCCTGGCGGTGTCGGGATCGTCTTCAGCTCGTCGCGCGTGATCTTCGAACTTCCGCAGTGAGTCATGAGTTGAGCTTGCTGCATTTCTGTAATTCTCCTTTCGATCGCTAACATCTCCGAATGAGGAATAGGGCCAGCGTACGCCGACCTTTCCGGAGCTCGGTTTCGTTGCAGAGTAGGCTGGAACGTTCGCAGTCCGTTGGGGAGGAACTACTGCAGGGGAGTCAAAGGTCGATAGTCTTGGTTATTCTCTGTCCACGCATCCATGGCTCTGGTCGAATCCTAAGAGCCCAATCCTGAAAACTGGGAATGCGTCCGAGATCCTCGCGCACGTGTTGTTCGCCGATATACCGGACCGGTACCACCCGTCCATCGCTGTTCTCGACTGACACACCAAAGATTCGCTCGGCGAGGAAAATCCCCTCCGAATGATGCCGAAGCGCCCGGTGACGAAAATCAGCGAAAATAGCTTTCGATTCGTCGAACCACTGGTGGATTGTCAGATAATCTTCGACTGCGCCGCCAAATTTCCGAGTAGTGTTCTTCGCGTGCTCCAAGGGGTGCGCCATAATTAAATCTCCCGGGGCTCGGCAGGATTACTGACGACCTCGTACCAGTTGTGTTCGACGAGGATCTTACCGGTTTGCACGTCAAAGGTGATGATGCCATGCCCGCCCTCGCCGTCCTCGTAACCCTCAGGCGCAAAGGTTTCTAATACATCCCCGAGAGTCCTCACATCGAGACCGTTGGGTATGCGCGAGTCTTCTATCGGATTCCCCGCCGCATCTTGGAACTGAGGCGGTTCTGCGCGTCCTTCATCACCATCCCCAAAATAGCTAACTGTCACCTTGGCGACAGCTGCAGCACGCAAATCATCGGAGAACTTCAATGCTGCTGTCTTCTTCTCTTGATCATTGGTCATGGCGGGCCTCCTTCTTACGCTCGGAAACCAGAGAGTGATCTACGAGCAGCCGCTTGTGCTGCCGCAATTTGTACACTTGTAACAGCTGCCGTTTGGAACCATGAGCATGCCGCAGGTGGAGCAGGAAGGCGCATCTCCTGTCGTGGCCCTAGCGTTGTGTGAACCAACGGCGTCCGGTCGCGGTATCGTCCCGCGTTGCACGCCAAGCGGTGTCTGTGACGATCCATCGTCGGCCAAACCAGTGCGCGGTTTGAGATATTCTGACGAGATAAACCTCCCGCCGAGCCAACGGGCCAAGTAGTCCAACACAGAACTGGCGTATCGAATATTCGGATTCTCTGTAAAGCCGCTTGGCTCGAAACGAGTATTGGTCAGCTTGTCGACCAGAGCTTTCAGAGGCACACCGTACTGAAGGCCGATTGAGATGGAAAGCGCCAGACCGTCCATGAAACCGGATAGCGTTGAGCCCTCCTTCGCCATCTTGATAAATATTTCCCCTGGCGCTCCGCACTTGTACATTCCCACGATGATGTAGCCTTCATGGCCCGCGATGGAGAACTTATGTGTGATCGACGCGCGCTCATCTGGGAGTTTGTGCCTTTTTCCAGCAGCAAATAGTTCTCGTTGCTCCACCGCAATTGCACTGCCGTCTTCAGGAGGAGGCGGAGTTTCCAGCCCTGTGGTACGAATGTGCGCCACGCCTGTTTCCATTTTGCCTCCTCAAGTCCCAACGCTGTTCCGGACAAGGGCTAGCGTGCCTCTGTGAAAAACGGTCGGCGATCAGCTTCATTCCGCCGCCATCGGTTTGCAAATTGGTGCTTTCAGATAGTGAGAGTGCGAACAGCCAATACACTGTGCTCCTTGCACCGCAGCGTTGACGGCTGCAATGAACCGCTCTGGAATGTCGACTCTTTCGCCTGCCCTTGACCAGAACTTCGGGACCGCCAAATCCTCAGCGGCGGCGGATCTTTCGGAATCGCTGGATTCAGTGAAACCGTTGATTCCACGGAACAGAGGTTTATTGTCGATTACTGGTCGCCTCCCGTTTACGACCACACCTGGGCGATGCTGCGTCACAAGAAGTTGCCATGTGCGGCCCACTCGAAAGGCTTCGACGCGTACGAACGCGGGCGACACAACGACCGAGTGAACTCCATTTACTCCAATCGCGTCCAGGGGGTGAAGGTAGGTCAGCGATTCGCCATCCAATCCGCAGTACGTCACGTACCGACCGATATCCTTGATCGCGCCGCCACACTCGATTCCTCGGACAACGTAGTGACCTGCCACGTGCTGGTATTCCAGACTGACCTGAGGATGTACCACAATCCCGACGGACTGGAGTCGCCGCAAAACATTCTTCGACAAGGTGAGACCGTAACGCGCCAGCAGATTCCGGTCATTCGACATGATTCACTCCTTACGCCGTGTGCTGAACTCGAATCGGATAACCGAGGGCCTGACGGATCATTTCCTTCGTACAACCAGCCCAACAGATATATTTGAGAGGGTCGTCGATCGAGATGGCCAAGTTATCTCCGCTCCTGTCGCGCCCAACCTCTGCACACGATGGACAGCGGGTAACGTAGTTCCGGCCGACTTTTCTCGTCTTGCCCACATGATCGAGAATGCGGAATTCTTGTCCCGATCGCCGACAAACTGGGCTCCGGCCGTCGACCTGCGGCCTCTCGTAAACTGAAGGCATCGTCTTGCCATCAATGAACTGCAGGAGCTGTCCCTCGGAGACTTTCTCGAGTCGATTCAGATAGGCAATCTGCTTGTCCAAGCTATAGTCCGCGCCATAAAACCAATAGCGGCGGTTGGCGCCGCGGTGAATGCCGAGGGGTCCGCGGATCGCATTTCCGAATTCTCCTCTTCGGAGTTCGTCGTGCTTCGGAAAGACTTCGATCCCTTCGGCCAAGCCAATGCCTTTGATCCGAACTCCGAGTCCCAACGCCAGGTTGTAGATGTAAATGCGGCAGTCACGCGCGAGTGTAGGCTCCTTCATAAACACCCAAAGGTGGCCGCCACGACGACTCATCTCCAGGGCCGCCTGTATGCCGTCTTGTTCAAGCGAGTACTGCAGCTTGAGCAAGTCCTCCATCGCACCCGCGTAATCCGCGTCGATTGCTACCCACTTGGATCGCTGCGTAGATGGATTGATCGCGTACAAACCGATCGTAGTCTCGCCCTCCAGATGACGGCGGATGGTTGATCCCGTCAGCCGGACTTCCTGGTCACTACCTACGGCTTTGGGCCGAAAATAGTAGTGTCGGCCGCTTTCAGGATGTGGCCGCGGCGACTGGATCGTATAGGCCTCGCGATTCACGAAGAGGCGAACGTAGTCAGCCACATTTTCAGAGCTGGCTTTTACTGCACGATCCAAAACTCTCTCCCGCATCGCGCAGCCTCGCTTTCCAGCTTCAGTTTTCGTAGAACCTGTGGCCTAGGTAAACCTAATCGCAGCCGCTGTCAAATGTGCCAAAAGGAGCGATAAAAAGTGGGGAATGTGCGGGTTAGAAGGCGAGCTTTGACGGAGGGCTCAGTCCGCGCTGTCTTTCATTTTGCGGGCGCGGTGAGCTCTGGGGAGGCGCCGGACCGGATCACCCACCGGCTTGTTCCCGTGAGCCGTTGCGGCTTTTCCACCAAGTCCAGAAAGCGACACTCACGAACCAGCCGCTCGAAGTCGTCAACCGTATATCCACCGAACTTGTCGTCGTCGAAATCCACCCAGGACCAGATGTGAGTGCGACGATCGTATATGTAGAAGGCCCCTGATTCGGGGTCGCCAGCAACTAACAGGAATACAAACACTGCCTGTGGCAACTGGACCCACTTTGCGATTTTGGGGTGGTCCGTCACTTCGAGTAGCCAGGCGACGGCGTTGTCTACCGAGCTTCCACTTTCTTCTGCTAATTTTCGCAAATCCAGAATTGGAACTACATTCATTTGTCCAAACATGTTTTCCTCCTTCACTCGCTATTTGAAGCTTACACACCTCTTACAGCCGGTACAGAAATCCACCACGCTCTCCTTCGTCACCGCATGCCAAGTGTGCATCGCTGCGCTCACAATCCAAACCGTCCGCCATTGAACTGCGCTCGCAACGCCCAGCACGCGAAACACACCGCAGAACACCAGGCCGACCGGAACTCCGTCCTGAGATCACAATGCCTAGCGGACCTTGGTTTCATGTGGGGTCAAAAACCATCGGTCCGAAGAAACCGGTAGCGAAACCGATTCCGCCCATGATCAACACACACCTGCGCACCGCAGGTTCGTGGGCATCCCGGTACGGATCTTGCATCGTTACCATCTCCGTCCACAAAACAGCAACACCGTGATTGCGAACACCACACAGCGAAACCGTCAATCTTCAAGAAGAGGACGATCGTTCTTGTCAATGATACGAACCTCCATCCCATGAGCATGCAGAGCGATATGCTATCGTTCTCGATCCAATAATTACGCTTTCTCAACTCTCATAAACACAATCATCGCTCCACGCCAACGTGTCACTTGCCTACATCAAGAAACGCATTCTCGCCTGCACCGACTAGCGAGCCGCACACATCATGCAGCACACTGCACGACGCAATCCTCCGTTCCACACGCGTTAATCCCTCTAGAACGCCATCGTGCTCAAAACAGCATGGAAATGAGGATAGTAAATAAACAAACCCCGTCCTCTGAGGTGCATACATGGTGCTCGGCGAGTCAATGGCGAGTCAATGGCAATGCAACGAGCGGGCAATGGAAGGTCAAACGAAGAGGGAGCCTTGACTCTGAGTGCTCTGGATACCATGGCCGATGGGTGAAAGAGTTTCGCGGAGACTCTGGCAATGAGGCGGCGAGTTGCTCGAGACCGCCATGTCCAGCAGATCGTTGTGCCAGTCCCGTTCCAGGCCGAACAGCACGCGGCACCGCGTGTTTCGGAAGAAACCAGACACAAACTGCAGAAGGTCATAATTCGAAACCAGATATAAAACCCGACTGAGATGTACTTCTCTCGTCACTGTCGCAGCGATCTCGCGGTAGTGCTTGACGGATTTGGGGCTTCTCTCGTATTCCAGAGCGAAGCGCTCGTCACCCGTTTCGGTCTGCACGGTCACAACCGCGTCATAATCCTTCGCAAAGCCGAAACGTGTCAATTCGTTTTGGGAACGGACCTCCATCGATCCGATCCAACGGATGAGAAGGCCAGCGCGCAGGAGGGTCAATTGAATCTCGTTCAACCCGATCGCGTGAAATACGCTCCGCTCGACTTCCTTGCCGCCAAACCGATCGCGTCCAACCAGGCAGTATTCACCGATGTTTTGCAGGAACATGGCGGCGCACGCAGCGATCGAGTAGACATATTCGCCAGCGATAGTCGGCAGGGTTTGCCGGCGGATGAGTTCACGATCGAGCAGTCTTCTGACTCTCCAATCAAACGAATGCCGACTCCGCTCATGATGATTCAACTGCATGAATGCAAATAGCTGCGAGTGTGTAGCGAACTCCGAGCGCAGAAGCTGCCGCAGCAGCGGAAGATCGCGCGATTGGCTGAGCTGGAGAGATCCCTTGGGGTAGCGCATCTCAGTGGTCTCCGTTCAGCGATTCCAAGTAGAGCTGTGCACTCCACGGCCAAGAGATGAAGGGACGGAGCCGAAAACGGCCGACGCTGGTGCGCAGCCAGCCGCACGGCGGCATCAGCAACATGGCTTCCTGCTGATCGTGCCATTCACTGAAAGAGATTAGTAACGTCCCCTCCGACCTCCAAGCAGGTGATCCGACGTCGAAGTGTCCGGCTTCGCACGCCTTCACGACCACCAGGAAGAAATCCGGTTGCTGGGGCGACGATAACATGTGCTGAAACAGAAGTTTGTTCTGCCCTTCCCATACGCACGGCTCGGCGCACTCGAACACCCCATTGAGTATGCTGAGAGGCGAATTGGGATTCAATCCACTGACTCCATTAAAACGGATATGACCCTGGATCTTGGTCCGCGCGCGAACCACGCCGCGCACCGGAACGCCGGTCGTATTAAAGTATGCGGCACGCGCGAAGCGTTTCGGATCATTGCTGTCGGTGCCAAAGCGCCTGCGCCACACGCTCCCAAGACCTGTGATGGTGACCAGCATCATGCTCACGCTCACGAACTTTTCAATCGCTTGTTCTTCTGCCGTTCCGCGTACAGTTCTTCTTGTAAACGGTTAATGTGGCCGACTACGACCGCCCCGTTGTCTTTGCCATTGGGCGCCGGTTCGTCACCGTCCAGTCGAGTGTGGGAGTTTATCTTTCGCGACAACGCATCGAGTCGCAGAGACAGATCCGATACGATCGCCGACTTTTGACGCAGTTCTTCCTGGAGCTTGTTGCGCTCCTGTGTAGTCGCTTCCAGTTGCGCGCCCGCGCGTTGCAGTTCTGCCCGGACGCTGTCCAGTTGGCTATCTCCCCAGCCGGGACGTCCCCCGCCGGCTTCCGCCGTTTCGAACGCGCGGTTACACTGCTCCATGTGCGTGTTGTACTTTTCGGTGACTTCTCTCGTCACTTCCCGCGAGTAAAGGTCATGGCTGTAGACATCGGCGGCAGCCACTTCCATAACTTTGAGCTTCCGGCCCGCGTCGATGAGCCTCTTCGCTAAACAAGCGACCACGAATAGAGCGATGAGTGTGACCGATAGGCTGTACCAGAACTGCGGCTGGTTCACGGAAGCGTCGAGGAAAGCCTGTCGGCGCTGCTCGATCCAGCTTCCGTAGTCGAAGTTACTGGGGTTGCGGCTCTTCAAGAACGCTTCGTACCATGTTTGCTGATAAAAACGCGGATGCGGAGGCTGTTGCGCGCGCCCCGCCGGGGACGCTAGACAGAAAGTCAGCGCCAACAATGCGGACGCGACCACATAGTTGCGTTTCCGGTTCATGTTAGCGCCCCCGCCTCGCGTAGCGGTTTCCTGAAAACTCCGGGCCCTTGAAACGCAGGTTTGCGCCCTTCGATGTCAGCCGAGAGTGTTGGAGACGCGGATAGAGTTCCGCCGTGAAGTACGGGACCGTAACATCGCTGGGCGGCCTCACGTGCAGGTGGGAGTGCAGCGTGCCACGCGCGTCGTCGGTCATCAGGATCTGCATCTGTCCCTTAGGGAGGTTCTTGATCTGCTCATCATGTGCGCGTGTTTCACGCGCCTCGACATCGACGGCGCGGCCTGTCTCCTGGTACCGCTCGAAACCAAAGAATCGTTTCCGCTCGAGCGAGAGGTTGCGTCGCGTGATGCGTTGTTCGGCCGACGCCTGCAGGAAGTACTGCGCGGTCTCTTCATCCCGCGTGCGCATGGCAATGGTGGTGTTGGGAGCGGAGGTCACATCTTCCTTGAAGCCGCGGCCCACCTGCATCAACTGTGGCAGACTCTGCATGGAGAAAAGGAAAGCGGTATTGGTGCCCCGCGCCGTTTGCAAGATTTGGGGGAAATTTCGATAACCGAAAGGCGCGAACTCATCGAGCACGACGCTCAATAGAGGGCGATTCTTCCCCCGGCGCTCTGCATCGCTCTCGTAGCGCTTTCCGACCACTAGTTGCAGGTTCTGGAGGAGCATTTTCCCGAGCGCACGCACTGGTTCGGAATTCTTGTTCACATTCAATGTGACGAAGAGAATCAGCTCCTGCTCGATCACGTCGTCGAGTGAAAGAAGTTCTTCGTAAGGTCCGGTGACGACACTCAACTCGTCGTCAAGAAACGTCATGCACTCGTTCAGCAAGCCTTGGATCTTTTGCACACGCTCGCGGTCTTGGAAAGACTCGTAGAGGTTTTTCACCGACATTTCGAAGTTGAGCCTTTGTTGAGTACTGATCCCGCGGTCCTGTTCAAGCCTCCGCACTGCTTTTGCCACTTGTTCACGCAGGACCTGGTCATCGAGCGCCATCACCAGCACGTCATAGAAGTTGAACTTCAACCCTGTGTAGACAAGCACACGGACGATGTCGGCGAGGTAATTGAGCTGATGCTTGGAGAAGAACTCATCGTGAAGATTGAATGAGCCGAACACCATGTTCACGACCGGCATGTAGTCCTTCTCGGTGCAACTGAGCGGGTTATAACGAACCGAAATGTCCGGCCGGCCGGGGTTCAGCAATCGCAGGTCGCGAAGTCTTCCCGAGCGGTGAATGTGGGGGAGCAGGCTCTCGAAGAACTCCATGTCGCCTTTCCCGTCCAGGATCACCATCGGAATACGATGGCGGTCGTCAGGAAGACCGCTGGTGCGCAACAAATCCTGGCTGATGATGTTACGCAGCAGAGTCGTTTTCCCGGTTCCCGTCATCCCGACCACAAGCCCTTGCATGACGCGGACGCGATCAGGCCAGAGCCAAGGATGTCCATGAACGTCATAACCAAGCACCACTGCGCTGCGGCTCCAAGCATGTTGAACAAATCGATCATCCTTCTTCGGGGGGATGGCGAGCGCTCGATGAGGCCATGCTCCCTCGCGTCGCGAGCGTTCGGTCAGTGAGAAGTAGATAAGCAGGAAGGGTACGGTCACTCCGATTACCAAATAACCGAGAAGTTCTTGCATCTGTCGTTCGGTGAAGTAATATCGGTTGGTCCCCAGGTACCACAGGCCCCCGATTGCGATTGTCACGAGGAGAGTGAGGATGATCTCGAAAGTCTCGAACGGAGGACGTTCTCTGCGCGGCGACGAATCTACGGGACTCATGGTTTCCGATCTTCTCTGACCCAATCAGCAATTCTTGTGTTCCGCATCTGATCTAATGCACAAAATTGAAGTAAACAAACCATCCAAGGGCAACAACCACTATGCCTGCGCCGATGAGAAACCCGCGCTTCGGTTGGCGTCTCTCGTCCGGGTCAAATGGATTCTTCGACTCGAGAATCAGGTCGAGCGAGGCTTTCCAGAAACCAATGTCGGGTCGCTGGCGAAAATGCTCGTAGAACCACGCACGCACTTCCCTCGCTGTGACTCGCTCGGCCATGTCAGAGCACCAGGATCGCCGTAACCGGTCCATTGGCATCCGCCAAGAACCAGACCCGAAGAACAGTCGGAGCCTTTTGTGTCGGGGCGGGAATCGTGATGATTCCGCTGGCCTGTTGTCCGGGGTCGATTCGAGAGGCTTGTATCTGCTGGCTCGTAACCTGGACTGTTGTCAGGCTGGAAGATTTCAAGTGCGACGCTGCGTCCGCACCGAGTTGCCAATCCGCAAGCCCGTATAGCGACTGCCGAAAATGGGCTGCGTCTACGGTGGCAACCTGCGCCGTGCCGGGTACATAGGCCTTCCGGGTTTGGTTTCGGATCGTGTAGCGGATCACGAGTTGGCCGTCGTGTTCGACTACGTCGGTCAGGTACAAAGCCGCATGATTCTTCTCTGGAACCGAACCGTATAGGCGAATTGGTTTGATTTGCATGAGCACGTCGGCTGGCGACGGATCCGGCGGTTTAGACGCCGTTTTCACTGCGGTTGGAGGATCGATCACCGGCTGATCGATTGCGAAGTCCATCTGGGGCACCCCGCCGGCAGGGTCAAGCTCATAGTTGAAGCGACCAGACGCAGTCCAGACGAAGAGATTCGTTGCGACGTCAGCGTCGTTTGGCTCGATGAAAACTTTGTTTTCCCGCCACTCTACTTTGAAAGAAGCGCTGCCGACCGCAACGGTAATCACCGGTTCGCTCATCTCTAATATCGTCAGGTGATTCAGCGACGTCTCGACGTGCACGATCTGGCTGCGATCGGGCTGCTGAAGCTCGACTTTCTGCGCCCTGGCAGGACACGAAAAAGCTGCAATAGCTAGAAAGCAAAAGCAAATCCTGTTCACTTCCGATTCTCCCTTCCGGTCCTTATATAAAGGACCATCCGAGGGACCTGAGTTTCAGGCCCCTCGGACAGCGTTGATCTAATTTGAGCTTTCTTCCCGCGGGCGGTCCCTATCCGAATCCGTGCCAATGTTTTCGGCGCTAGATTCGCTTGAGGGTTCAGCCGCAGTGGTTCGTGATCGTTTTACGGTAGGGTGCTGGCGAATATCGTTGAAGACGACTTTGCCGTCTCGGATGACGCCGGAACCATACCGCATCGGAAACGGCTGCACACGATCGATGA
>Ga0335085_10000777_pt1 | contig 80806 bp, 82 predicted proteins | sample Lox_Sample_45_FD_206712 | JGI IMG/M metagenome (GOLD analysis project Ga0335085, IMG submission 206712) | Soil microbial communities from Loxahatchee National Wildlife Refuge, Florida, United States - Lox_Sample_4.5 | ecosystem: Environmental > Terrestrial > Soil > Wetlands | place: USA... | reverse complement strand
GGGGCCCCCTCCGCCGATGCCAGCCTTACCCCCACCCCGACCCTCCCCCGCTAGCGGGGGAGGGAGAAAATTGTTTGACGCCTACATCATCGTCGATTGGAGCGCGTCGCGCGTGCCCAAGCGCGGCAAGGACAGCATCTGGATTTGCCGTGTCGCACCGGATGCCGAGCGCGTCGAAAACCCGGCGACGCGTCACGCGGCGCGCGCGCTCTTGGAAGAGATGTTGACCGAGGCCACCGCTAAGGACCAACGCGTCGTTGCCGGGTTCGATTTTCCGTTCGGCTATCCTGCCGGCTTCGCGCGGCGGCTCGGGCTTGCAGGCATGCCGTGGCGCGCGGTGTGGGACGAGATTGCCAGCCTCATCGAAGACAATGGCGACAACCGCAATAACCGTTTCGAGGTCGCTGCCGCACTCAACGCGCGCGTCTCGGGCGGCGCGTTCCCGTTCTGGGGTCGCCCGGTGCGCATGGACAGCGACTTTCTCGGCGCCAAGCATCACAAGCGCCACGCTGCGGACGGACTGCGCGAAAAGCGGCTGATCGACGAATGGATGGTCGGCGCGCAGCCCTGCTGGAAACTGATCGGCGCCGGCTCGGTCGGCGGCCAGGTGCTCACCGGCCTGCCCGTCGTGCGCGCGCTACGCGACGATCCCCGCTGGGCGGCGCAGGCGCGGATTTGGCCGTTCGAGACCGGGCTTGGCCTGCCGGACAACGCACGTATCGTCTTCGCCGAGGTTTGGCCGTCATGGTGGCGGGCCTGCGCCAAGCTCGGACCGCCCAACGACCGGGCGCAGGTGCGCACCGTCGCCCGCATCTTCGCCGCCACCGACCGCGCCGGGAAACTGGCTGCCTGGTTCAGCCCCGAGATCGGCGACGCCGATCCGCGGCAGATCATTGACGAGGAAGCCTGGACACTCGGCGTCACCGCGCCGCGAGCACGACTGGCAAGATCGCGGCGTCAAAAAACGATCGTTACCCCAGGGCCTGAGCCGGAGGTCCATGGATGGCCGGACCAAGTCCGGCCATGACAAAAAGCGAAATCGGGCGATACGAATACCTGCGCGATCCGATGGAGATCTACCGTCGCTCCTTCGCGCTGATCAAAGCGGAAGCCGATCTCACACGCTTCCCGCCGGAGCTTCGCCCGCTGGTGCTGCGCCTGGCGCACGCGGCGGGGGATGTGAGTATTCTCGACGACCTTGACTGGTCCGATGGCGCCACTGCCGCCGGAAAACACGCGCTCGCGGTCGGCACGCCAATCCTGGTCGACAGCCGCATGGTGGCGGCGGGAATCATCGGCGGGCGGTTGCCCGGCAAGTCCGACATTATCTGCACGCTCGGTGATCCCCGAACCGCAAAGCTCGCCGAAGCGCTGGGCACCACCCGCTCGGCCGCCGCTGTGGAATTTTGGCGCCCACTTCTCGCCGGCGCGATCGTCGCGATCGGCAACGCGCCGACGGCGCTGTTTCACCTGCTCGAAATGATCGCCGACGGTGCGCCGAGACCGGCATTGGTGCTCGGCTTTCCGGTCGGGTTTGTCGGCGCTGCAGAGGCCAAGGCCACGCTCGCGAAATTTGGCGACGGCCTCGACTTTATCGCTCTCCAGGGCCGCCGCGGCGGCAGCGCCCTCGCCGCCGCCGCGGTAAACGCGCTGGCGGGCGACGCATGAAACCTTGGCTGACGGTCATCGGCATCGGCGATGACGGGCTTGCCGGCCTTGCCTCCGTCGCGCGCACCTTGATCGAGACGACCGAATTGCTCGTCGGCGGCGCTAGGCATCTAGCGATGGTGCCGGAGGGCGCCGCCGGGCGGTTGATTTGGCAACAGCCTTTCGCCGAGACGATCGGCGCCATTGCCGCGCAACGCGGCCGGCGGGTTATCGTGCTCGCGAGCGGCGACCCGATGTGGTACGGCGCAGGTGCGACGCTCACCCGCCATTTTCCGCGTGACGAAATGTTGGTGGTTCCGCATCCCGGCGCGTTCAGTCTCGCCGCCGCCCGGCTCGGCTGGCCGCTCGCCGAATGCGCGACGCTGAGCCTGCATGGCCGCCCGCTCGACGCGCTGCGCCTGCACATTGCCGAAGGATGCCGGCTGCTGCTCCTGTCGGAAGACGGCGCTACCCCTGCTGCGGTCGCGCGGCTGTTGACCGATGCCGGCTGGGGGCCGAGCCGGCTTACCGTGTTCGAACATCTCGGCGGCCCTGAAGAGGCGGCGCACGAAGCCGCCGCCATCGAGTGGGGGGAGCGCGACGTCGCGGACCTCAACACGATCGCGCTCGAATGCCGCGCCGTGCCGGGGACGCGCGGCCTATCCCGCCTCGCCGGCCTGCCCGACGACGCTTTCGCGCATGACGGCCAGCTGACCAAGCACGAAATCCGTGCCGCGACCTTGGCGGCGCTGGCACCGCTGCCGGGCGAGTTGCTGTGGGATGCCGGCGCCGGGTGCGGTTCGGTCGCGATCGAGTGGCTGCGCGCCGCCGACCGCACCGCCGCGATCGCTATCGAGCGCGATACGGCGCGCATTGCACTGATCGCCCGCAATGCCGCTGCACTCGGCGTGCCTCGCCTTGAGGTTGTCCACGGCACAGCCCCCGCGGCGCTGGCCGGCCTGCCGCCACCCGATGCGATCTTTGCCGGCGGCGGTCTCTCGGACCCGGCGCTGCTGCCGATGCTGTGGGGGGCGCTGCGCCCTGGCGGGCGGCTTGTCGCGAATGTCGTCAGTATCGAGGGCGAACGCGCGCTGCTCGACTGGCACGCGGCGCATGGCGGGGTGCTGACCCGGCTCGCGATCAGCCGCGCCGAGCCGTTGGGTAAACCGCCCGGCGCGCGGCTTGGCTGGCGCGCGCTCGCGCCGGTGACCCAGCTTCTTTGCGTCAAGCCCGGCTGAGATGCGCGAAACCTGGCTCGCCGGGTGGCGGCCGTATGCGCTGCTGGGCCTTTTCTGCTTGTGCCTCTATGTGCCGGGACAGGCCGCGATCCCAGTGCTTGACCGCGATGAGGCGCGGTTCGCCCAGGCCACCCGGCAGATGCTGTTGACCGGCGATTTTCTCGACATCCGCTTTCAGGACGAGGCGCGCAACAACAAGCCCGCCGGCATTTACTGGCTGCAAGCCGCCGCCGTCGCCGCGTTCAGCACGCCGCGATCCACCGCGATCTGGCCCTACCGGTTGCCCTCGCTGCTCGGCGCGACCCTCGCCGTGCTGTTTACGTTCGGGTTCGGGCGAACACTGCTCGGCGATGCCCGCGGCGCCATGATCGCCGCGGTGCTGCTCGCCGCCGCGCTCGGCGTCATCGCCGAAGCGCATATCGCGAAGGTCGATGCGGCGCTGCTCGCCGCGACCGCCGCCGCGCAAGGCGCGCTCGGCCTCGCCTATACGCGCGCGCGCGCCGGCAACGCTGTGCCAACGGGTGTCGCGGCGGTGTTTTGGCTGGCGGAAATCGCTGCGATCTATCTCAAAGGGCCAATCGGCCCCTGCATAGCCGTTCTCACCGCCGCGACCCTGTCGCTTGCCGACCGCGACGCGCGCTGGCTGCACGGGTTGCGCCCGCTGGCCGGGCTTACGGCGACGATCCTCGCGATCGCGCCATGGCTTTACGCGATCCAGCACGCGACCAGGGGACAGTTTCTCGCCCAATCGATGGGGCACGATTTTCTGTCAAAGGTCATGGGTGGGCAGGAAGCGCACGGCGCGCCGCCGCTTTATTACCTCGTGCTGGCGTTTGTCACGTTCTGGCCCGGTTCGCTCCTTCTTGTGCCGGCGGCACTCATCGGCTGGCGGCGGCGCCGGGAGCCGCCGGCGCGGTTTCTGATGGCGTGGTTGGTGCCCGCCTGGATGGTGCTTGAACTGGTGTCGACCAAACTGCCGCATTACGCCTTGCCGCTCTACCCCGCGCTGGCTCTGCTGGCGGCGATGAGCCTCCGGGACGGCGCAAGCCTACGGTGGGCGCGCTGGCTGGGCGGCGCTTTGTGGCTGCTCGCGACCATCGCGCTCGCCGCGGCTTTGGTCGTGCTGCCGATTCGCTTTGGCGGACAAATCATACCGCTCGGCATCATCGGGGCGATAGCGATCATCGCGTTAGCGGCGGCGCTGCTCTATCAGCGACCCGGCCCCATGCAGACCACAGCGCTGCTGGCAGCGATGAGCCTGGCCTTTGTCATTCCCGCGGCAAGCGCGGTCGTGCCCAGTCTCAACCAGCTCTGGCTCAGCAACGCCGCTGCCGAACTCGTCGCCCGCCACCCGCCACCACGCGGAACGCCGCTCATCGCGATCGGCTACAACGAGCCGAGCCTCGTCTTCCTGCTGGGTGGCAGGCTCAAGTCAGCGGTGCGCGACACACCTGTCGCCGTTGGCGATGACGCGCTCGTCAGCAATCGCGACGGGGCCGCGTTCATGCAAGGCCTGGCGGCTCGCGGCTTCTCCGCGAAGCCGCTCGACAGCGTGAGCGGCCTCGACTACTCGAACGGACAGCGGATGACGCTCACCCTATACCGTGTCGACGCGAGATGACCGGCCGGCTGTTTGGTCTCGGGCTCGGACCGGGCGACCCGGAACTGGTGACACTGAAGGCACTGCGCCTGCTCCGCGCGGCCGCAGTGATCGCCTACCCGGCGCCAAAGGGCGGCGAGAGCTTCGCGCGCTCGATCGTCGCCGAGTGGATCGCACCGACACAACGCGAGATCGCGATCCCGTTTCCGATGCGGCCCGGCCCGGCGCCCGCCGCGCTTTATGACGAGGCCGCGACGGCGATCGCCGTCGTCCTCGATGCCGGTGATGATGTCGCCTTTCTCTGCCAGGGCGACCCGTTCTTTTACGGCAGCTTCGCGCCGATCTTTACCCGCCTCGCCGCCCGTTACCCGGTGACGATCGTGCCGGGCGTCTCGTCGCTCGTGGCCTGTGCCGCCGCCGCCGCGACCCCGCTCGTCCAGCGTGACGACACGGTGACGGTGATCCCGGCGACGCTCGCAGAGGAAGGGCTGGCCCAACGCCTTGGCGCCTGCGACAGCGCGGCGATCATCAAGCTCGGCCGGCACGCCGCCAAAGTGCAAAAACTGCTTGATAGGCTTGGCCTCCTCGACGCGGCGATCTATGTCGAGCGGGCCAGCCAGCCGCGCGAGCGGCTGGCGCGGCTGGCCGATATCGATCCCGCGACCGTCCCCTATTTCGCGATGGCGCTGGTGTGGCGCAATCGCGGATGATGGCTACCCCAAGCCGAGGAGAAGCTCATGAGCGCAGCCGATCTTGCCAGCAGGTTCCGCGTTCCCGGGGTTGAATTCAGTGAAAACGAACACGGCCTCGCCAAGGCCGTCGTGTCGCGCGACGGCATGACCGGCGAACTCTATCTCCAAGGCGCCCAGGTCACCGCCTGGCAGCCATCCGGCGCGCAGCCGGTGATCTTCACCAGCAGCCATGCCGTCTTCGCCCCCGGCAAAGCGATCCGCGGCGGCATTCCGGTGATCGTACCGTGGTTCGGTCCGCATCCGACCGACCCGAAGGCGCCGCAACACGGGGTTGCGCGCACCGCGCCGTGGCAGCTCGACACGGTCGATGCCGGACCCGAAGCGGTCAAGTTTGATCTGTCGCTGGCGATCGAGGGGTTCGCGGTGACCTACCGGGTGGCGTTCGGCCGCGCGCTCGACCTCGCGCTGACGATGCGCAACACCGGTGCGGGCGAGGCCAGTTTCGAGGAAGCACTGCACACCTATTTCTGCGTCTCCGATGTCGGGCGCGTCGCGGTATCGGGACTGGAAAGCAGCACACATATCGACAAGACGGCGGACATGGCCCGCATCCCGCCCTCGGGCGCGCCGCTGACCCTCGCGAAGGAGACCGACAGCGTGTATCTCGGCGTGCCCGGTGGGTTGGCGATCAATGATTCCGGCGCCGGCCGCCGCATCGTCATCGACAAGACCGGTGCGGCCTCGGCGATCGTGTGGAACCCGTGGCCCGAAAAAGCGGCCGCGATGGCCGATCTTGGTGCCGACAACCAGCCTCGATTTATTTGCGTCGAAACCGGCAATGTCGCCGACAACCGCGTCCAATTGGCGCCCGGAGCGGCACACGTAATGACAACGCGCATCGCGGTCGATGCCGGATAAACTCAAGCCGCCCGAAAGCGCTGCGATCGTCGTCCTTGGCCCGAGCGCGGCGCCTCTGGGAAGGCGGGTTCGTGAGTTGTTACCGGGGGCGTCGCTGCACGGGCCATGCGGCACGCCAAGCGGCTGGGACATCGCATACGATCGCGCTGTTCCCCACCTCCGCGCTCTGTTCACCGCCGGGACGCCGATCGTCGGGGTCTGCGCCAGCGGCATTCTCGTTCGCGCGCTGGCGCCGCTGCTCGACGACAAGCGCGCCGAGCCGCCGGTCGTCGCCCTCGCGGAGGATGGCTCGGTCGCAGTGCCGCTGCTCGGCGGCCATCACGGCGCCAACGCGATGGCCCGCCTGCTGGCCGGCGCGCTGGGCGGCGTTGCGGCGATCACCACCGCCGGCGATTTGCGGCTCGGCCTTGCTCTCGATGAGCCGCCGCCCGGCTGGCGGATCGCGAATCCGGGCCGCATCAAACCCATCGCCGCCGCGCTCATCGCCGGCAAGCCGGCGGCGCTGCGCGACGAACTCGGCTGCGCCGACTGGCTGCGCGCCGGGCGCGTGGCGTGGCAGGAGGATGCCGAGACAGCGGTGCGCGTCACCGACCGCGTGGCCTCGCGGGACGAACCCGCCCTGGTGTACCATCCGCCAGTGCTGGCGCTCGGCATCGGCTGCGAGCGTAACTGTCCCGCCGAGGAGATCGCCGCGCTCGCCGCCGAGGGCCTGGCCACGGCCGGGCTGGCGCAAGAGGCGATCGCCGCGGTTGTTTCAGTCGAGCTGAAGATCGGCGAGCCGGGCATTCATGCGCTCGCCGACAGGCTCGGCGTTCCGGCGCGTTTTTTCTCGTCCGCTCGATTGTTGGAGGAAACGCCGCGCCTTAGCGAGCGCTCCGAGGCGGCGTTCCGCGCCACCGGCTGCTGGGGTGTCGCCGAGGGCGCCGCATTGGCGGCCGCCGGCACCGGCGGCGTGCTTGTCGTCATCAAGCGCAAATCGCGCGGCGCGACTTGCGCCGTTGCCCGCGCCTCCGCGCCGATCGAAGCCGATGCGACCGGCCGGCGGCGTGGCCAACTGGCGATCATCGGCATTGGCCCCGGCCGCGCGGAATGGCGCACGCCGGAGGCAAGTGCGCTCCTCGCCGCCGCAGCCGACATCGTCGGCTACAGCCTTTATCTCGATCTGCTCGGTCCTGCGGTCGCCGGCAAAGCGTTGCACCGAAGCGCGATCGGTGCCGAGACCGAACGCGCGCGGCTGGCGCTCGACCTCGCCGCCGCTGGCAAGGACGTCGCGCTCGTGTCTTCCGGAGATTCCGGCATCTACGGCCTCGCGACGCTGGTCTTCGAACTGCTCGACCAGAACGACCGGCGCGATTGGGCGGCGGTCGAGGTCGCCGTGTCACCCGGGGTCAGCGCGATGCAGGCGGCCGCCGCCCGCGTCGGCGCGCCGCTCGGCCATGATTTTTGCGCGATCTCGCTGTCCGATCTGCTCACTCCATGGCCTGCGATCCGCGCGCGGCTGGAAGCGGCGGCGCGGGCCGATTTTGTTGTCGTGCTTTACAACCCGCGTTCGGCGCGCCGTCAGGAAGGCCTTGCCGAAGCGGCCGCCATCCTGCGCGCCCATCGCCCGCCGCAGACGCCGGTGCTGATCGCCCGCAATCTCGGCCGCGCCGGCGAAAGCTGCCATGTCACGACGCTCGCCACGCTTGCAGAAGCGGAAATCGACATGCTGACAATCGTCATCGTCGGCAGCAGCACGACGCGTGTTATTCCCGGCGAACCGCCGCGGCTTTACACGCCGAGGGGTTACGGCAGCCGGTGACCGTGCATTTTATCGGCGCCGGGCCGGGCGCCGCCGACCTGATCACGCTGCGGGGTTTGCGTCTCATCCAAGAGTGCCCGGTCTGCCTATATGCCGGCTCGCTGGTGCCCGCGGAAATCGTCGCGGCCGCGCCGCAGGGCGCGCACGTTGTCGATACCGCGCCGCTGACCCTCGACGAGATCATTGCGGAGATCGCGGCGGCACATGCACGTGGTTTCGATGTCGCGCGCCTACATTCGGGCGATGCGTCGCTTTACGGCGCGATCGCCGAGCAGATGCGCCGGCTGGCGGCGCTCGGTATCCCCTATGACGTAACGCCCGGCGTCCCCGCCTTCGCCGCGGCGGCGGCGGCGCTGCGCTGCGAGCTGACGGCGCCCGGTATTGCGCAGACCGTCATCCTCACCCGCACCGCGACACGCTCCTCGGCGATGCCGGTGGGCGAAGAACTCGACAAGCTGGCGGCGGGCGGCGCGACCTTGGCGATCCACTTGTCGATCACCAACCTCGCGCGCGTGGTCCGGACCCTGACACTGCGTTACGGCGCCGATTGCCCGGCGGTCGTCGCCTATCGGGTAAGCTGGCCGGACGAACTGCTGATCCGCGGCACGCTGGCGACGATTCGCGACGCGGCGAAGGCCGCCGGCGTCACCCGCACCGCGCTGATCCTTGTTGGCCCGGCTTTGGCCGGCGCTGGGGGCGACAGCCGCCTCTACGCGCCCGACCACCACCATCTAATGCGCCCGCGCCGATAGCCCGATCAGCGCTTGTGCTCGGCGTCCTTGAGTGCGCGCACGACATTCGGGCGATGCGAGTCGAGCGCCCAACCAGCGGCATCGCGGCCGGTGTAGTCGAGAATGCCGGGGTTCGCCCCGCCCTCCAACAGCAGGCGCACCAGCTCGACATCACCGGTCCGTGCGGCGAACATCAGCGCGGTCATGCCGTTCTTGTTCTGGTCGTTGACCCGCGCCTTCATCTCGACGAGCAGCTTTGCCGCTTCGTAGCGATCGTGCTCCGCGGCGTAATCCAAGGGTGTGCTGCCGACGGCGTCGTGCTGATTGATGTCGCCGCCGGCCTTGTAGAGGATCGCCAGGATCTGCAAATTGCCGCTCGCCGCGGCGACATGCAGGCCGGTCGTGCCGCCATTTTCATCGGTCTGATTGGGGCTGGTCCCGTCGGACAGGAGCGAGCGGATTTTCGCGACATCATTGGCCTGCGCGGCGCGCGGGATGTTGTTGTAGTAGGGGGCGAACGGGTTGAGGTTCAGCTGCGCGCGCGCCGCCGGTCCGACGGCGCACAGCGCCGCCGCGCAAAGTCCTGCTAATGCCGCGAGCCGCAACAGCCTCATGACATCCTCCGCGCTCCCGGCCGCTCGTCCAGACCGGCGAGCCAGTCGAGCGCAGCCTCGACATTATCGACCGACAACCCGCGTTCGGGCGGCGGGCGGCGCACCATAATCACCGGCAGGCTCAATTCGCGAGCGGCTTCGAGCTTTGCCTCGGTGGCCGTGCCGCCGCTCGCCTTGCAGACCAGCACGTCGATCGCGTGTCGCTGCAGGAGATGGCGTTCCTCGGCCAACGCGAATGGTCCGCGGCCGAGGATCACCTGGTGAAACCGCAGCGGCGGCTTCTCGCGCGGCGGATCGATCATACGGACGATAAACCGCACCCCCGTTGCCGTCGCAAAAGCGGCGACTTCGCTGGCGCCGACGGTCAGCAAGGCACGCCGACCGACGCGGCCGACGATCTGCGCCGCCGCCTCGATGCTGTCGACCTCGATCCAGCGGTCGAGCGGATGGCGTCGCCAGGCCGGGCGCAGCAACAGCAGGCGCGGAATGCGCAGTTGGTCGCAGGCCAACCGCGCGGCGCCCGAAATCTCCGCCGCGAAGGGATGTGTCGCATCGATCAAGCGGTCGATGCGCTGGCTGCAGAGGTAGTCCGCCAACCCCGCCGCGCCGCCAAACCCGCCGATCCGTACCATGCCGGGGATTGGCCCCGGGCGATGCGTGCGCCCGGCAAGCGCCGTGGTCATGTCGATCGCTTCGCCGAACCGCGCGAGCACCGCCCGCGCCAGCGCGGCCGCCTCGCCGGTGCCGCCGAGGATTAGTAACCGCGTCACGCTCATGGCCGCGCCTCGCCACCGACCCGCGCGAGAAAATCGCCCGTGCGGTCGACGATCGCAACTTCGATTGCGGTCGTGCCGCTCAGCGTTGCCAGCGCCACTTCGCGCGCCCGCCTCGCGACGCCGTCGGCCAGCGCCGGTGCCCAGGCGCCGGCGGCTTCAAGCACCGCACCGGCGCTGTCGCTTTGCCCCGCCGCCGCTAGGGCCTCGCCATCGGCACCGACGGCGGTAAGCATCATGGTCAGCATCGCCGGGTCGACTCGGCTCTTGCTCGAATGCAGGTCGAGATGACCGGCTGCAAGCTTTGCCATCTTTGCGAACCCGCCGGCCAAGGTCAGTCGTGCAACCGGATGGCCGCGCAGGTATTTGAGCGTGCCGCCGACAAAATCGCCCATGTCGATCAATGCATGGTCGGGCAGTTCATAGAGGCGTTGAACGGCACGCTCGCTGGTCGTGCCGGTCGCCGCGGCGATGTGACCGAGACCGGCAGCCCGCGCGACATCGATACCGCGATGGATCGCATGCACCCAGGACGCGCAGGAATAGGGCACGACGATCCCGGTCGTGCCGAGCACCGACAGTCCGCCGACAATGCCCAGCCGCGCATTCATGGTCTTTTCGGCAAGCGCTTCGCCGCCAGGAATGGCGATCGTCACCGTAACGTCGGGCGCTGGCGCGCCATTGGCCTCGGCGATATCGGCGAGGGCCTCGCTGATCATCGCCCGCGGCGCCGGGTTGATCGCGGGCTCACCGACCCCGAGCGGCAGGCCGGGACGGGTCACGGCACCGACCCCCTCGCCCGCGGCGAAGCGGATGCCCGTGCCAGGCGCAGCCCGGGCGACATCGGCGATGATCGTCGCGCCGTGGGTCACATCCGGATCGTCGCCGGCATCCTTGATGATGCCGGCACGAGCACGGCCATCGCCAAGCTCGGCGAGCGCGAGTGGAAAGCTGGGTTTTTGCCCGCGCGGCAGGCGGATCACGACGGGATCGGGGAACGCGCCGGTGAGCAGCGCGGCATACGCCGCGCGTGCCGCCGCCGCGGCGCAAGCGCCGGTCGTCCATCCTCGCCGCAGCGAACTGGCCTCATCTCGTGCCATAATCCGATCTTAGCAAAACCGGGACGGCTGACTACCTTGCGACAAAATGCTTTATGATCCGCGCCTCGACCTGCCGGAGCTGAAGCCCGGCCATGTCTGGCTGGTCGGTGCTGGGCCCGGCGACCCTGGGCTGTTGTCGGTGCTGGCGCTCCACGCATTGCGGCAGGCCGACGTGATCGTCTGCGATGCGCTGGTCGACCCGCGCATCCTGGTCCTGGCCCGTCCCGGAGCGCTGCTGGAAGACGCCGGCAAACGCGGCGGCCGACCCTCGCCACGCCAGCCCGACATCTCGGCGCGGCTGATCGCGCTCGCCGTCGAGGGAAAGCGCGTGCTGCGGCTCAAGGGCGGCGATCCTTGCGTCTTTGGCCGTGGCGGCGAGGAGGCGCTGGCGCTGGCAGAAGTCGGCATCCCATTTCGCATCGTGCCCGGCATTACCGCCGCGATCGGTGGGCTCGCTTATGCCGGCATCCCGCTGACCCATCGCGGCATCAACTCGGCCGTGACGCTGCTCACCGGCCACAACAGCGACGGCGCGGTGCCGGGGCAGGAGGAAAGCGCGCCCGATTGGGCGGCGATCGCCAAAGGCTCGCCGGTCGTCGTGTTGTACATGGCGCTGAGGCATCTCGGCGACATCGCCGGCCGACTGATCGCTGCCGGCCGAGCGCCGGGCGAGCCGGTCGCTATCGTCAGCAAGGCGACGACCGCCGAGCAGCGGGTCATCGTCACATCGCTGGCCGAAGCTGAGATAGCGGCCGCGCGGGCCGAAAGCCCGGCGATCATCGTCATCGGCGAGGTCGTTCGGCTGCACCAAATGCTTGATTGGTACGAACCCGGTCAATGAGCGGGTTGATCATCGCGGCACCAAAATCAGGCAGCGGCAAGACTCTGATCGTCGCCGGATTGCTGCGCTGTTTGCGGCGACGCGGCGTTCGAGTCGCGGCGGCTAAATGCGGTCCCGATTACATCGACTCGACCTTTCACGCTCTGGCGAGCGGCGTGCCGTGTCTCAATCTCGACCCCTGGGCGATGCGCCCGGCGACATTGGGTGTTGCCGTTCGCGATTTAGAGCGCGGCGCCGAATTGGTGCTGTGCGAAGGGGTGATGGGGCTGTTCGATGGCGCCGGTCCTAGTGGCGAAGCCGGCTCAACCGCCGAACTAGCCTGTCTCACCGGTTGGCCGGTGGTGCTGGCGGTCGATGCCAGCGGCCAAGCCGCGTCGGTTGCCGCTTTGATCGAGGGCTTCGCGCGGCACGATCCACGCGTGCGGTTGGCCGGGGTGATCCTCAACCGAGTCGCCAGCGAGCGGCATCACGCGTTGCTCGTCTCGGCGATCGCGCGATCTCTGCCGGAATTGCCCGTGTTGGGTGCACTTCCGAGCGACGCAACGCTTGCGCTGCCGGCGCGCCATCTCGGCCTTGTGCCGGCGGGTGAGATGGGCGCGGCCGAAGCGGTGATGGAACGAGCGGCGGCGCGGATCGCCGAGCACATCGATGTCGAGCGGCTGGCTGGACTCGCCGGCTCGACCCGCATGAGCAGGCCCGACGCGACAATGGGGCTGCGACCGCTCGGCCAACGCATCGCCATGGCGCGCGACGACGCATTTCTTTTCACTTACGAGGCGACCCTCGCGGGTTGGCGGCGGCAAGGCGCCACGCTGTCGTTTTTTTCGCCGCTCGCTGACAAGCCGCCGTCTCCGGAGGCCGACGCCATTTACCTGCCCGGCGGATATCCCGAATTGCATGCCGGCAAACTCGCGGCCGCTGAGCAGTTTTTATCCGGCCTGCGCCGGGCCGCCGCCGACGGCGCGACCATCTATAGCGAATGCGGCGGCTACATGGTGATGGGGGAGGCGCTCATCGACGCCAAGGGCGAAGCCCACCGCATGGCGGGGCTGTTGCCATTAAGGACGAGCTTCGCTCAGCGCCTTCTGCATCTCGGGTATCGCACCGCGCGGCTGCTTGCGCCCGGTCCGCTTGGGGACAAAACCACGCGGTTTCGTGGCCACGAATTTCACTATGCGACAATCGTCTCAGAGGGCGACGCCGAGCCGCTTTTCGTGCTCAGCGACGCCGGCGGCTCAGAGCTGGGTCAAGCCGGGCTACGGCGCGGCGCGGTGATGGGGTCGTTTATTCATTTGATCGATATCGAAGATTAAATCCGGTCGCAGGATCGAACAAGTGTACATGTTCAGGGCGCATCATGAAGCGCAGCACCTCGCCCAGCGGTGGGTTGATCGTACCGGCGGCGCGCGCGGTAAGGATCACGCCATTGCCCCCTTGATCCATTGGGCCACCCAACCGGCCATGCACGATCGTATCGGCGCCGAGCCGTTCCAGCAACTCGACGGTCAGCGGCAGCGGACCGTCGGTGGCGATCTCCAGATGCTCTGGCCGAAGCCCGACCGCTACCGCGCGGCCGTCTTCTCCAGCGCGACGCTGGCATGGCAGCACGCAATTACCGATCGCCACACCCGCCCCCTCTAGCTGGCCATCAACAAGATTCATCGCAGGCGACCCAATAAAGCCGGCGACAAATGCCGTTGCCGGTTGCTCGTAGAGGTCGAGCGGCGGCCCGATCTGATCGGCGTTACCGGCGTTCATCACGATCAGCCGGTCGGCGAGAGTCATCGCCTCGACCTGGTCATGCGTCACATAGAGCGAGGTGACACGCAGTTCCTGTTGCAGCCGCTTGATCTCGACCCGCATCTGCACGCGCAGTTTGGCGTCGAGGTTGGACAGCGGCTCGTCGAACAAAAACACCTTGGGGTCGCGCACGATCGCCCGCCCCATCGCCACGCGCTGCCGCTGCCCACCCGAGAGCTGGCGCGGCTTACGGTCGAGCAGCCCATCGAGCTGGAGGATCGCGGCGGCCTTACCGACGCGCGTCTTGATGGCGTCTTTCGTCATCCCGCGCATCTTGAGGCCATAGGCCATGTTGTCGTAGCAGCTCATATGCGGGTAAAGCGCATAGTTCTGGAAGACCATCGCGATGTCCCGGTCTTTCGGCTCGACGTCGTTGACCACGCGCCCGTCGATCGCCACCGCGCCGGAGGTCACTTCTTCGAGGCCGGCGACCATACGCAGCAAGGTCGACTTCCCGCAGCCCGACGGCCCGACCACCACGACCAGCTCGCCATCCGCGACCTCGCAGCTGACCCCGTGCACCACCTCGCGCTCGCCATAAGATTTTTTGACGTTGTCGAGGCTCAGCGTGGCCATCGCGGTCTCGTTTTAGGGTCCATAACGGAAGCGGCGTTCGCCGACGCGGGTTTCGGTCTCACGAAAACCCAGGCTTTCGAGTAGCGCGGCAAGGTCGGTTCTATTGCTGTCGCGAACGGCTGCACTGATTGGCACCTGACGCTCGATCACCTTGCCAAGCAGGGCTTCGATCCCCTCGCCAGCGGCGTAGCGCAAATTCAACAGTTCGCTCTCGCCCCAATGCCGCCCGACCTCGGCGGCATCGACCAGCACGGCCCCGGCGACCGCGTCGCCATCGAGCGCCACCCAGGATTGGCCGAACGCCAGGATCTTGCGGACCGCGGCGTAAAGCGCCTCCTCTTGCTCCAGAATCTCAACCGCGAGCGGAATGTCGGCAGCATGCTTCAGGAGCAATTCGTGGATGTCAGGGGCGTCGCCCGCAACAGCGGCGCGCAAGGTCAGTACCCTCATTTCTCGCTATCGACCAGGCCTTTGACAAACCAGCGCTGCATCAATAGCACGACCGCGACCGGCGGCAGGATCGCCAACAACGCGGTGGCCATAACGATCTGCCATTCGGTCTGGGTGTCGCCGTTGCCGATCATCTGCCGCATGCCGATGATGATCGTCGTCATCGATGGCGAATTGGTGACCAGCAGCGGCCAGAGATACTGGTTCCAGCCATAGATGAAGAGGATGACGAACAGCGCGGCGATATTGGTTTTCGACAGCGGGATCACCGTGTCGACAAAAAAGCGCAACGGCCCGGCGCCGTCGATCTTCGCCGCTTCCACCAGCTCGTCGGGAATCGTCAGAAAGAATTGGCGAAACAGCAGTGTCGCCGTCGCCGAGGCGATGAGCGGCAATGACAGTCCGGCGTAGCGGTTGATCAGACCCATATCGCTGGCGATCTGGTAGGTGGGGATGATGCGCACTTCGACAGGGAGCATCAGCGTCACAAAGATCGCCCAGAAGCAGACTTTGCGCAGCGGAAAGCGGAAAAACACCACGGCATAGGCCGAGGGCAGCGAGATGGCGATCTTGCCGGCGGCGATGACAAGTGCCATCACCAGGCTGTTGAGCATCATGCGGCCGACGCTGACGCCGCTGGTCTTGGCCGTGCCGATGGTGATCGCGTCGGTGAAGTTACGCACGATCTGCGTGCCGGGTACGAGCGTCATCGGCATGTCGAGAATGGTCGGCAAATCATGCGTCGAGGCGACGATCGCGACATAGATTGGGAACAACACGACCGCCAGCCCGGTGATCAGGATCGCATGCGGGATCCACGCGCTCTGCCGGGCAGTTACCACCGGGCACCTCCGATCTCTGCTCGCCTTGGCCGGGCTTGACCCGGCCATCTATCGCCGATGTGCCCCCGCGCTCAAGCCAGATACTAAAGCAGGCACGACGCGCGAATTTTTCAGAAAAAAAATTACAATGAAATCAAACCGATGTAGACGAAATGCTCAGAACAAGTCCGGACATGACGCTCATTAGGCGGCATTAATCAAACTCGATCGGGAAGCCCGGCGTCACGACGCAGTGTTCGAGCGTGCCGCGCCCACCATTGGGCAAGCGCCGCGCCTTGACAAAGCGATGATGCGCTTCGGTGAGCCTTTCGAGGCGCGCGGCTGTGGGCACATATTGGATGAGATTGTCGCGGAACCCGCGCCGCGTCACATAAAAGCATTCGAGCCCACGGGCCCGCGCCAGGGTTTCCTGGGCCTCCGCCATCGGCTTCACCGCGCGATTGCTGGCGAAATCGGCCCAGTTTGTCGCGAGGCAGCCGCCAGGAGCCAGCGCCTCGAAGCAGCGCACCCAGAACGCCTCGTCAAACACCGCCGGCCCGCCGGAATTATAGAGATCGACATGGATCACGTCGAATTTCTGCGTCGTGCCGGCGAGGTAGCGCTCGGCGGTATCAAGCACGACCGGCTGGTTGAGATAGAACCAACGCTTGGCGATCGACACTACGGTCTCGTCACAATCGACTAGGGTGGGCGCGCATTCGGGCAGGTAAGCGCGCACAAACCGCCACATCGCCGCGCCGCCCACCCCCAGCAGCAGCGCGTTGATCGGCCGCTCAACCAGCGCGAAGGCGAGCGACATCAGCCGCTCGTAATGAAAAACGAGCTGCGCCGGATAGAGCAGATCCATGCTCGACTGCTCTGTCACCTGCTGCGCACTGCCGAACCAATTCGATATCGTCTTTTCAAATGCGACGCCAAACGAGCCCAGCGTGCGGTAATGGCGGGTGCCGCGATCGAAATCGATCACGAACAGCGAAGCGCCAAAGGTCGGCGACGCACGCAGCAGACGGATGCGCGCGTCCTCACCAAAATAATCGAGGACCAAGCGCCGCTGGCGCTCCTCTTCGGCGGATTTTACCATCGTTGCATGGGATCGCAAATTCGCCCGGCTTGCCAAGGGTTTGTTGCTCGCCTGCGGATTTTCGGCGGCGCCAAGCGTTATGCTGCGGCGATGGCGGCGCCACGCCGTTGCTGATTCGGGAGACTTGGGATGCGGGCGCAAGTGTTGACCGCGGCGCACCGTCCGCTGGCGCTGACGGAACTGGCACCGCCGAAGCCGGCGGCCGGCGAGGTGCTGATCGCGGTCAAGGCTTGCGCGGTGTGCCGCACCGATCTCCACATCGTCGATGGCGAACTGACGCATCCGAAGCTGCCGCTGGTGCCGGGCCACGAGATTGTCGGCGCGGTGGTCGAGAAAGGTGCCGAGGTCGATCGTTTCCAGATCGGTGACCGAGTGGGCGTGCCGTGGCTCGGCTGGACCTGCGGCGTCTGCGACTACTGCCGCACCGGACGGGAAAATCTCTGCGATCGCGCTCGGTTTACCGGCTACCAGATCGACGGCGGTTATGCCGAACTGACCGTCGCCGACCAGCGCTATTGCTTTCCGCTTCCGGCTGAGTTCGACGATGTCGCGGCGGCGCCGCTGCTATGCGCCGGCCTTATCGGCTACCGCACACTCAGACTGGCCGGAGAGGGAGAACGAATCGGAATTTACGGTTTCGGCGCGGCCGCCCATATCGTCGCGCAAGTGGCGCGCTATCAGGGCCGACGGGTTTTCGCCTTCACCAAATCCGGTGACACGCCGGCGCAGGATTTCGCCCGCGGTCTGGGCGCAATCTGGGCCGGCGGCTCGGACGAGTCGCCACCGGAGCAGCTCGATGCGGCGCTGATCTTCGCACCGGTCGGCGCGCTGATCCCGGCGGCGCTCAAGGCGACGCGAAAGGGCGGCACCGTCGTCAGCGGCGGCATCCATATGAGCGACATACCCTCCTTTCCCTATGCGCTGCTGTGGGAAGAGCGCGTGATCCGCTCGGTCGCCAACCTCACGCGGCGCGACGCCGAGGAATTTCTCGCGCTGGCCCCCAAAGCTGGGATCACCACCACCACGACGCCCTACCCGCTCGCCGACGCCAATCGAGCGCTCGCCGATCTGCGCGAGGGCCGGCTGGAAGGCGCCGCGGTGCTGGTCCCGTAAGCGCTCAGGGCATAGGATTTGCGGGAAGCCGTGTAAGCATCAGCGGAACCTGCCCCCAAGGGAGAGGACAATGTCGCAGCATCATGTCGTGTCGTGCCGGCCGGAGCATTGTCATTGGGGGTTCTTTGATGCGGCGCTGAGGCCGATCGTCACGGTGAAGTCGGGCGACACCGTGCAGGTCGATTGCGTTTCGGGCGGACCCGATATTCTGCCCGAGGGCGACCATTGGGAAATCCTCGACGACCATCTCGCGATCCATGCCGGGCTCGACAGGGGCACCGGCGCGCACATCCTCACCGGGCCGATCGCGGTCGAGGGCGCGGAGCCGGGCGACGTGCTGCAGGTCGACATTCTCGGCATCTCGCCGCGGCAGAATTGGGGCTATACGCGCATCCGGCCGCATGCCGGGACGCTCCCCGAGGATTTCCCGATCCGCAAGCTGATGCATAGCGGCATCGACCGGCAACGCGGGGTCTGCACGCTGCCATGGGGGCAGGAGATCGATCTCGCGCCGTTTTTCGGGGTGATGGGGGTGGCGCCGCCGCCGGTCTACGGAATGTGCACCTCGATCATTCCGCGCGAATTCGGCGGCAACATGGATTTGAAGGAACTGACCCAGGGCACGACCTTGTATCTGCCGGTTTTCGTGCCGGGCGCCAATTTCTCGTGTGGCGACGGACATGGCGTGCAGGGCGACGGAGAGGTCTGCATCACCGCGCTCGAAACCGCGCTCAGCGGTACGTTCCGCCTCACCGTCCGCAAGGATTTGCACTTCGCGCTGCCGCGCGCCGAGACGCCGACCCACCACATCACGATGGCCTTTAACGAAGACCTCGACGATGCGGCGAAAGATGCGCTGCGCGAGATGATCAAGCTGATCGGTGTCGAGATGGGGCTGGAGGCAGCCGACGCCTATATGTTCTCCAGCCTCGCGGTCGATATGCGGGTGACCCAGCTCGTCGACGGCAACAAGGGCATCCACGCGATGCTGCCCAAGCGCTACGCCGTGCCGTGAAGGCTTAACGAGGGTCACGCCTCCCAATTCTCGATCCGCAAGCCGGACACGCGGCCAAATTCGCGTGTATTGCGGGTAACGAGGATGAGATTTCGAGCCACGGCTTGGCCGGCGATCAGCACATCGTAGGGGCCAATCGGCGCGCCGTGACGTGTGAGATCGGCGCGGATAAGGCCAGCTTGCCGCGCGTCGTCGCGATCGAAATCGAGGACCGCGAATTTGAGGGAGTCAAAGATCGCCAGGTTGGAAGCGGGTCTTTGACTTTTGAAGGCACCAAAGAGCAGTTCATGGATGACGATCGAGGATGTGGACATGTCCTCTAGACGCTCGTGTCGAGCGCGCCGCGCCAGTGGCGATCTGTCGTCTCGAAGGAGCCCGATGATGACATTGGCATCGAGCAAATAGCGCATCAGGAAAACAATTTATCGAGTTCCGGCCGTTCCTGTTGCGGCACCGGCTCGTTCACGGCGGCGACGACATCGTCGTCGAGCTTGCCCACGATGGCATCGAGCCACGCCCAGTCATCGGCGATCGGTTCGATAATCACCGCGTCGCCGCGCTTGCGGATACGCACCTCTTTCCCTTCAAAGCGAAATTCCTTGGGCAGCCGCACCGCTTGTGAACGACCGGACCAGAACAGTTTTGCCGTTTGCGCCGCCATGTCGCCCTCGTTGCTAGATATCAAACATATATAGCAACAAGAGGCAGCGCGACAATGAACCCAGCCTCGGCAGCCTTATCGAGGCCGGCGCGCGACGTAGCCGACCCGAATGCCGGGCTCGAAACCCAAGCTCTCGTAAAAGCGATGGACGCGCGGGTCCGCTCGGCCGCTTTGCAGCAGAACGTGGTAGCAATCCTCCGCCCAGGCCGTGGTGAGTGCCGCCTGCACCACGGCGCGCCCGTAGCCCTGGCCGCGACACGCGGGATGCGTCACGACATTTTCGAGAAAGGCGTGGCCCCGCCCTGCCCGTAACAAATTCGGCGCAGTGATCAGCGTGCAGCTCGCGGCGAATTTGTCGCCTGCCTCGCCGACAAAAACTGTGACCCCTTCGCGCGCCAACATCTGGCACCAGATGCGTTCGGCGCGGTCGCGCGGCTCGGCGATCGAACTCGCTTCCGATGCGGCAAAGAGCGCCTCATAGAGTTCGAGCAAACGGCTCAGGTCTGATGCTCCGACGATCCTCGCTGTAGGCATCGGAGTACGATCTTACTTCTTCTGCGCGGCAGCGCTCTTGGGGTTGAGGCTCTGGATGTGGCCGCTTTCGGTGCCCGCGGTCGGATCGATGACGGCGTTGATCAGCGCCGGCTTGCCCGAGGCGAGCGCTTCGGTCAGCGCGCGGGTGAGGCTCGGCGTATCGGTGCAGTGATAGCCGGCGCCGCCAAATGCTTCGATGATCTTTTCGTAGCGCGCGTCGCGCAGCAGGCCGGTCGGGGTATAGGGCATGCCTTCGGGGTCGCCGCGATAGACGCCGTTATTGTTGAAGATGACCGTGGTCACAGGCAGGTCGTAGCGGCAGATCGTCTCGATCTCCATGCCGCTGAAGCCGAACGCGCTGTCGCCCTCGATTGCCACCACCGGCTTGCCGGTGATCGCCGCGGCGCCAACCGCATAGCCCATGCCGATGCCCATGACGCCCCAGGTGCCGCTGTCGAGACGGTGGCGCGGCTTGTCCATGTCGATGATGTTGCGGCCGAAATCGAGCGTGTTGGCGCCTTCGTTGACGATATAGACATCCGGCTGGGTGGCGAGCGCGTTGCGCACCGCGCGCAGGGCCGAGGAGAAATTCATCGGGTTCGGGTCGGCGTTGAGCCGCGCCGCCATGCGCTCGACATTCTGCTGCTTGCGCTTGCCCATCTCCTCGATCCAGGCGGAAGACGGCTTGACCTGGCCCGGCTTCATCGCGGCATTAAACGCGGTGAACACCGATTTGATGTCGCCGACGACCGGCGCGGCGATCGCCCGGTTGCTGTCCATCTCGGTCGCGGCGATGTCGATCTGGACAAATTTGGTGGTCGCGTTCCACAGCGGCGCGCGGCCATGCGACAAGAGCCAATTGAGCCGAGCCCCGGCGAGCACCACGACATCGGCTTGACCGATTGCGAAGGACCGCGCGGCGGCGGCGGATTGCGGGTGGTCGTCGGGCAAAAGGCCCTTGGCCATCGACATCGGCAGAAACGGAATGCCGGTGGTTTCGAGAAATCTGCGGATTTCCTGATCGGCGCGCGCATAGGCGGCGCCCTTGCCGAGGATCACCAGTGGGCGCTGCGCCGTCGACAACAGGTCTAGCGCACGCGCGACCGATTCCGGCGCCGGCGGTGAAGCGGGCGCGGGGTCGACGACCTTGACCAGCGATTTTTTCCCCGTCTCGGCGTCGAGCGCCGAACCCAACACCTCGGCGGTCAGGTCGAGATAGACGCCGCCAGGCCGCCCCGAACAGGCCGCGCGGATCGCCCGCGCGACGCCAATCCCGATATCCTGCGGGCGGTTGACGCGGTAGGCGGCCTTGCAATGCGGCCGGGCCACCGCGAGCTGGTCCATCTCCTCGTAATCGCCTTGTTCTAGATCGACGATATTGCGGTCGCTCGACCCGCTGATAAGGATCATCGGAAAGCAGTTGGTCGTGGCGTTGGCAAGCCCGACGAGCCCGTTGAGAAAGCCGGGTGCCGACACGGTCATGCAGATGCCCGGCTTGGCGGTCAGATAGCCGGCGATCGCCGCGGCGTTGGCCGCCGATTGCTCATGGCGGAAGCCGTAATAGCGGATGCCTTCATTCTGGGCGAGACGCAACAGGTCGGTGATCGGGATGCCGGCGACGCCAAAAATCGCATCGACTCCGTTCAGCTTCAGCGCTTCCACCACCAGATGAAAGCCGTCGGTCATATCGCCTGAGAGTTCCGCTTCGCTCATCTCGTCCGCCCTCCCGATCTTGCACGAGGGTCTAATGAGGTTGAGGCCCTGCCGTCAACCGGAAGGCCACGGTTCTGAGGCGAAGGACCAGCGGGCAGCAGCGCCTGCATCACCAAGGCAGGATTGACACGGCGGCTAGTTTCGGTGCCGATAGACGAGCCGCTCGTTCTCCCAAACCTCAAACCCGGCGTGTAGGTGCGGGAGCACGTTTATCTGGTGAGCCGCGGCAACCGCTGCCTCATCGTTGTCGTGCTCGACAAAATGTGTCGCGCGGACATTGCCGCCGTGATCGACAAAGTGCACCCGATACAGAGCCATAGGGTCTGGTAGCAAGGCGCGCTCAAATTGCCTTGATTGAGATCAATGCGCCAAAAGGATCATTGAAACCGTCACACCACTGTGCATAACGTAGATTATGTGCCGAGCGCACAAGTGGAGGTGGCGCCATGCCCCACCGACTTCGCCGCTGGATCGTCCAGCATAATGTCGATCATTTTCGCGAACTGCTTCGGGATGAGACCGATCCGGCTCATCGCGAAACCCTTGAGCGGCTGATCCGAGAGGAGGAAGCGACGCTCAGCCAGCCGCTTGAGGACTACTGGCCTGGGCCGCGATCTTCGTGATCCTCATCCTGGGTTTTTGATTGGGGTGGCGAAAGCAACACGTCGCGGAATTGGGGCGGCGGTGATAGTGCTTTTCGGGCTAATCAACATTGCATCATTCTCCCGGCCTCGAGCTTTCGTTCAAGTGTAGCATTTCGCCGGTAGGGTTGGCTGTTTGATGGAGACACTCGCCATGCCGCTGACGACGGACGAAAATTTGATGGCGCTCAGCCGGGATGTGATCGCCGCCTTTGACAAAGTCGATGGCGGCGTCCACGCCGGTTTCCGGCCGGCACATGCGAAGGGCATGCTGCTGACCGGGACATTCACGCCCGCGACGGATGGAGCCGCGCTGACGCGGGCGCCGCATCTGCATCGGCCATCCACCCCGGTGACGGTGCGTTTATCTAATTTCGCCGGGATCCCGACCGTCGCCGATAACGATCCGCAAGGCGCGGGGCCACGCGGCTTCGCGGTGCGCTTTCACCTGGCCGAGCACGTCCATACAGACATCGTCGGTCACTCGGTCGACAATTTTCCGGTCCGGACCGCCGAAGGGCTGCTCGAATTTCTCAACGCGCTGATCGCGACCGATCCCGCCGGGCCGCACCCCAACGCCATCGAGCAATTTCTCGCCGCGCATCCTGCGGCGATGAACTTTGTGCAAATCCCCAAGCCGATCCCGACAAGCTTCGCATGCGAGTCATTTTTCGCGGTCTCGGCCTTCAAATTCACCAATGGCAAGGGCGCGAGCCGCTACGGGCGCTATCGCATCCTGCCGGTGGCGGGCAACGCCTATTTGGATGACACCGCGGCAGCCGCTCAGGCCCCGGATTTTCTGTTTGACGAGATCAAGGCGCGCATCGAGCGCGAGCCGATCAAATTCCGCGTCTCGGTGCAGCTGGCGGAAGAGGGCGACATCACCGACGACGCCACGATCCGTTGGCCCGAGACCCGCCACCGGCTTGATTTCGGCGAAATCGCGCTGACAGCGATCGCTCCGGACAACGCCAAATTTCAGCAGCACATCATCTTCGACCCTATCCCGCGAGTGGACGGGATCGAACCCTCGACGGACCCGCTGTTCGAGCCGCGCGCCAACATCTATCTGATGACCGGCAGGCGCCGCCGCGCGGCCGGTTGAGGCCTTCGACGACGAAGCTCAGGTCGGCGCGCGCGGCATGGCTGCGCCTCGCGCTCAGTTCTCGACTTCGACGACAAGCATGAGATAATTGTATTCATCTACAACGCTTCTCGAAGAGGAGGGAGCGCATAATGGCACAGGCGCAGGAAACATTTACCGCAGACCCGCTGAGCTTTGTCGTCAAGCACGAGCTGTGGGACGAAAACATCCAGGATCACGCCGATCAGGGCGTCGCGATCATGGTCAAGGCACAAGTCGCGGGCAAGGACACGACGCTGTTGCGGTTCAACTGCTTCGACATCGAGAAGAGCTACGATTACGGGCCGGAAAATCACGATCTCGCGGTCGCCGGGCCGGAAATGCTTGGCGATGTCGCGCTGACCAATCATTACCAGATGGACCCGATCGCTTGCGGCAACCCGATCGGCTGGACGATCAAGACGCTGGGATCGAAGCTCAACCGTATGCTCGACCGCGCCGGCTATCCGGCGGTTGCCAAGACCGTCGATTATGACGCGGTGCGCCAGGTTCTGCCCGAGGTCGAGGCCACCGCGCGCGAGCTCTATGCCACCAAGCGCAACACCGTGAAGCACAACCGCGGCACCGATGTTTTCGACGCGGGCAATATCCGTTTCGGGCTTGAGATGCGGCGGCTGCCCATGGGCGATGGCGGGCTGGCGATCCATGTGCTGGCCGATATCGGCGGCACGCCGGGCAAGAAATACACCGAGGAAACCGAGCTGCTTGCCTTTGATCATTTCTGGAACGGTGCGCATTACCACTACGGCCCGCGCAATAAGAACCACCGCATCTACTGGGACCGCACGCTGGTCGAGAATCCGCTCGCCTGGACGCTCGAACAGTTTGAGACCGGCAAGCTTCCGGCGATGATCACCCGCGCCGGCTATCCGGGCGTCGCGGCCGACCTCGACACCGGCAAGATCGCCGAGGTGCTGGTGGCCGTGAAAAAGCGGGCGCTCGATATGTGGGAAGAGGGCGAACGGCTGACTGGCCATCCCGGCCTGCCGCTGGAAGCGACCCCGAACCTCGCCGCCGCGGAGTAAGTCGCGGATATTCGCCTCAGCATCGTCATCCCTGGGTTTGTCCCGGGGATCCCCGTGGATGGCCGGTCAAGCCCGGCCATGACGATGAAATGGGCGGTTCTACGCAGCGAGGCGCTGGCGCGCGGCGCCTTTGATGAACACCGCGCCCTTTTCGGCGATCATGATGGTCGGCGCGTTGGTGTTGGTCGAGGTCACCGCCGGCATCACCGACGCGTCGATCACGCGCAGCCCCTTGATCCCGTGCACGCGGAGTTGATCGTCGACCACGGCCATCGCGTGGCTGCCCATCATGCAGGTGCAGGTCGCGTGATAGCAGGTGCCGCCATAGCGCCGCGCGTAGTCGAGCAGCTCGTCATCGCTTTCGACCTGCCGCCCCGGCAGGCTTTCGTCGGTCACGTATCGTTTCAGCGACGGAGCATCGAACAACCGCCGCGCAAAGCGTAGGCCGCCGATCACCGCACGCCGGTCGCTCTCCTCCGAGAGGTAGCGCGGATTGATCGCCGGCATGTCGCCGGGCCGGTTGCTTTTGGCCTCGACATAGCCGCGCGACAGCGGCCGCATCTGCCAGGCGCCGGCCGAGAGGCCCGGTGTTTCCTCCAGCTCGCCGATCTGGCCGCCCTTGAAGCTGCCCGGCGCGAAGGTGATCTGCATATCCGGCGTCGCCGATTCTTCGAGCACCTTGACCGATGCGGCGACCAGCGACGGGCTGTAGGTGAGGATGCCCTTGCCGGTCAGCAACCAGCGCAAGACCTCGCCAGCGAGCGGCAAGCCGCGCGACTTCTCGTTGGCGGTTTGCGCGCCGATGACCGGATAGGACACGCGCGCCTGAAAATGGTCCTGCATGTTTTTGCCGACGCCGCGCAGCTCATGGACCACCGGCACGCCGATGCGCCCGAGATGGTCGGAGTCGCCGACGCCCGACAGTTGCAGGATATGCGGCGAGCCGATTGCGCCGGCCGACAGGATCACTTCGCGCGTGGCGTCGGCGCGCTCCACCTGGCCACCGCGCGAGAACTCGACGCCGACCGCGCGCTTGCCGTTGAACACGACCCGGTGCACCAGCGCTTTGGTGACAAGCTGCAAATTCGGCCGCTTGAGTGCCGGACGCAGATAGGTGCGCGCGGCGCTGGCGCGGCGCCTGCCGCCCCGCGTCTGCTGACACCAGCCGATCCCGTCACCCGCGCCGGGCGGCAGATTGTTGACATCCTCGCGGTATTCGAGGCCCAGCTCCTTGCCGGCCTCGACGACCGCGGCGCAGATCGGCGAGCGATTGATCTTCGAGGTGAAGAGCGGCCCGTCCTTGCCGCGAATTTCGGTCTCGTCGCCCTCCCAGTTTTCCGCTTTGCGGAAATAGGGCAGGCAGTCATCCCATGACCAGCCGCGATTGCCGAGCTGCGACCAGTGGTCATAATCCTCGGGTTGGCCGCGAATGTAGATCAACCCGTTGATCGACGACGAGCCGCCAACCACCCGGCCGCGGGTATAGACGATGGCGCGCCCGTTGGTTCCCGGATCGGGTTCCGAGCGGAACTTCCAGGTCAGCGTGTCGTGGTCGAGCATCTTGAAGAAGCCCGCCGGGACATGAATCAGCGGGTTCCAATCCTTGCCGCCCGCCTCGATCAGCAGCACCTTGACGCTCGGATCGTCGGTGAGCCGGTTGGCCAGCACGCAGCCGGCCGACCCGGCGCCAATAATGACGTAATCCGCCTGCATGATCTTTGCTCCCCGAACCCGGTGCGCGGCTCTCTGACGAGCCATTCGTGGGGCTTAGTTTACGGTTGTTGCAAGAAGCCGGCAATCCGACACGCCGTACCGTCTCAGTGCGGCGCGGGCGAAAATCGCCTTCAACAGAGGGCGGAAAAGGGAGAGTTGCGCACCTCTGGCATACCAGATACCATGATGCATGCCCGAAGCTTCGGCTCGCGCCGCCTCGAAACTCGACATCCCCCGGCTGGATAACCCCGCCAGTTTCCGCGACCTCGCTTATGCCGCGCTGAAACGCGCGATCACCGCGCTCGACATCTACAGCACGCCAGAGGAAGTGCGGCTCGACGAGCGCGCGCTATCCGCCGATCTCGGCGTCAGCCGCACGCCCATCCGCGAAGCGATGACTCTGCTGGAGCAGGAAGGGTTTGTCCGGACGCTGCCGCGCCGCGGCATCTATGTCGTGCGCAAGAGCAAGCGCGAGATTGTCGAGATCATCACGGTGATGGCGGCGCTGGAAAGCATGGCAGCGCGGCTCGTCGCGCTCCACGCGGCCAGTGACGAGATCGCCGAATTGCGTCGGCTGATGGACGCCTTTCACGACATCACGGATCGCGAACGCCTCGACGAATATTCCGACGCCAACATCGCCTTTCACCAGGCGATCATCCGCATGAGCGGCTGCCAGCTGCTGGCGGAAATGACCGAAAATCTGTTTATCCACATGCGGGCGATCCGCAAGGTGACGATCCACCAGGACAACCGCGCGGCACGGTCGATCGTCGATCACATGGCGATCATCGAGGCGCTGGAGCGGCGCGACGCCGGGACGGCGGCGCGCTTGGCGCGCGAGCACACGCTGGGCCTCGCAGCCCATGTCGAACAGCACGGCGATTTTTTGGATGCACCTCTTTCGTCATCGCCGGGCTTATCCCGGGGATCCACGTGGATGGCCGGGTCAAGCCCGGCCATGACGGAATAAAACGGGAGACGGCGATGAGCAAAGCACTCGAAGGCGTGCGCATTCTCGATATGACTCACGTCCAGGCGGGGCCGACGGGTACGCAGCTGCTGGCCTGGATGGGCGCCGATGTCATCAAGGTCGAGCTGCCCGGCCGCGGCGACATCACGCGCGGCCAACTGCAGGACGTGAAGGGGGCTGACAGCCTCTATTTCACGATGCTGAACTCGAACAAGCGCAGCATCACGATCAACATGAAGCAGCCGAAGGGCAAGGCTGTGATCGAGGCGCTGGTGCGGCGCTGCGATATTCTCGCCGAGAATTTTGGCCCCGGCGTGCTCGACCGCGCAGGCTTCACTTGGGAATATCTGCAAAACCTCAACCCGCGGCTGATCTACGCCTCGGTCAAGGGGTTCGGTCCCGGCCCGTTTGTCGACTGCAAGGCCTATGAGAATGTCGCCCAGTGCATGGGTGGCGCGGCCAGCACCACCGGCTGGGAAGACGGCCCGCCGACCGTCACCGGCGCGCAGATCGGCGACAGCGGCACGGGCGTGCACATGGTCACCGGGATCCTCGCCGCGCTTTATCAGCGCGAGCGCACTGGCAAGGGGCAGAGAGTCGAGGTCGCCATGGCCGACGCGGTGCTCAACCTCACCCGCGTCAAGATGCGCGACCAGCAGCGGATCATGAAGGGGCCGCTGCCCGAGTACCCGAACAAGACGTTCGGCGACGAGGTGCCGCGCGCCGGCAACGCCTCGGGCGGTGGCCAGCCGGGCGCTGCGCTGCGCTGCGCGCCGGGCGGACCCAACGACTATGCCTACGTCATCATCCAGCCGCCGTGCTGGGAACCGCTGATGAAGCTCTGCGGCCGCGAGGAGCTGATCACCGATCCCGAATGGGCAACCCCGGCGGCGCGCCTGCCGAAAATCCCCGAATGCTTCGCGATCATCGAGCAATGGACGATGACCAAGACGAAGTGGGAGGTCATGAAGGCGCTTAACGATGTCGACGTGCCGTGCGGCCCGATCCTGTCGATGAAGGACATCTACGAGGACAAATCGCTCTACGCCCGCGAGATGCTGGTCAAGCTCGACCATCCGACCCGCGGCGAGTACGTCCAGGTCGGCATGCCGATCAACCTTTCGGATTCGCCGGTCGAGCACAGGCGTGCGCCGCTGCTCGGCGAGCACACCGAAGAAATTCTGCAATGGCTCGGCCACAGCGAGACCGAGGTCGCCGCGATGAAGCAGGAAGGGGCTGTGTAGCGCTAGCCCTCTGGCCAATGGTCCTTCGAGGCCTTGCTTCGCAAGGCGCCTCAGGATGAGGATGCTTTTGTGATGCCGTCCAAAGACTCCCCTCATCCTGAGGAGCGCCCGCAGGGCGCGTCTCGAAGGACCCAGGACCGACCTGCAGCGAGCCGTGTATGAACAGCGGAACAGCAACCCATGATCGCCGCGTTCATCCCGGCTCCGGCCGGCGGCGCGGGCGTAACGAGCCGAAAGGCCGGCAGGTCGATCCGACAGCGCTTGCCGAGGTGCAGGCGCTGCTCGGCGAGCAGGAACGCCGGCGCGATCTGCTGATCGAATTCCTGCACCTGCTGCAAGATCATTACGGCTGCCTGCACGCCCGTCACCTCGCGGCGCTGGCCGAGGAAATGCGGCTCGCATTGGTCGAGGTCTACGAGGTCGCGACCTTCTACGCGCATTTCGACGTCGTCATGGAGGACGAGACACCGCCGCCGGACGTTACAGTGCGGGTGTGCGACAGCCTCACCTGCGCGCTGTTCGGCGCCGACCAGCTTCTGTCCGAGTTGCAGGACCGGCTGGGCGATGACGTGCGCGTGGTACGGGCACCCTGCATGGGCGGCTGTCATAACGCGCCGGTCTGCGCGATCAGCCACGCGCTGCACGAGCACGCCACCGCCGACAGCGTTGCAGAGGCAATCGCCCACAAGCACATCCACCCCGACATCCCGCCTTTTGTCGGGCTCGACGAGTACCGCGCCGGCGGTGGCTACGCGCTGCTCGAAAATTGCCTCTCGGAGGCGCGCGATCGCGAAAGCATTATCCAGGCGATGGAGAAATCAGCCATTCGCGGCATGGGCGGCGCGGGCTTTCCGACCGGGCGCAAATGGCGCTTCGTGCTCGCCGAGCCGGGGCCGCGGATGATGGCGGTAAACGGCGACGAGGGCGAGCCGGGTACCTTCAAGGACCGTTATTTCCTTGAGACCGATCCGCACCGCTTTCTCGAAGGCACGTTGATCGCCGCCTGGGTCATTGAGGCACCCGAAACCTACATCTACCTGCGCGACGAATACCCGCAATGTCGCGAGGTGCTGGCGCGGGAAATCGCCAAGATCGAGGCGGCCGGCCTGGCACGGCACACGAAGCTGCATTTGCGGCGCGGCGCCGGCGCCTATATATGTGGCGAGGAATCGGCGATGCTGGAAAGCATTGAGGGCAAGCGCGGGCTGCCGCGCCACAAGCCGCCCTTCCCGGCACAGGTCGGGCTGTTTGGCCGACCGACCCTGATCAACAATATCGAGACGCTGTATTGGGTGCGCGACATCGTCGAGCACGGGCCGGAGTGGTTCTCCGACGAGGGCCGCAACGGCCGCAACGGGCGGCGCACATTCAGCGTGTCGGGGCGGGTCAAGAACCCTGGCGTCAAGCTCGCGCCGGCGGGGATCACGGTGCGCGAGCTGATCGACGAATATTGCGGCGGCATGCTCGACGGCCACAGCTTTAAGGGCTACCTGCCCGGTGGTGCCTCGGGCGGCATTCTGCCGGCGTCGAAGGGCGATATCCCGCTCGATTTCGGCACGCTGGAAAGCGAAGGCTGCTTTATCGGATCGGCCGCGGTTGTCGTCCTCTCCGACAAGGACGACATGAAGGCGGTGGCGCTCAACCTGCTCAAATTCTTCGAGGATGAAAGCTGCGGCCAGTGCACGCCCTGCCGCATCGGCACCGAAAAAGCGGTCAAGCTGATGAGCCACCCGCGTTGGAATGACGACCTGCTGCAGGAATTGTCGCGGGTGATGGGTGACGCGTCGATCTGCGGGCTCGGCCAGGCGGCGATGAACCCGGTGAAAATGGTGCTCAAACATTTCCCCGAAGATCTGGCGGGGCCGACGTGATGTTTTCAAGCTCCATCCCGGCGAAAGCCGGGACCCATTTATCCGCCGCTCGTGCGCTCGACGCATGGGCCCCGGCCTGCGCCGGGGTGGCGGCTTTTGTGAGGCCTCGCTGATGAGCGATCCGATCAAGTTCACCCTCGACGGCAACGAGGTCGAGGCGCTGCCGGGCGAGACGATCTGGCAGGTCGCCGACCGGCTCGGTACCGAGATCCCGCATCTGTGCTGGCTACCCAAGCCCGGCTACCGCGCCGACGGCAATTGCCGCGCCTGCATGGTCGAGATCGAGGGCGAGCGGGTGCTCGCCGCCTCGTGCATCAGGAAGCCGACCACCGGCATGAAGGTGCATTCGGCCAGCGAGCGCGCCAAATTCTCGCGCCAGATGGTGTTTGAGCTGCTGGTCGGCGACCAGCCCGAGCGCGAGGTCGCGCATGACCCGAATTCGTCGCTGTGGCAATGGGCCGACAAGCTGGATGTCAGCGACAGCCGCTTCCCGCAACGTGCCGTGCCGCAGCCCGACCGCAGCCATGTCGCGATGGCGGTGCAGCTCGACGCCTGCATCCAGTGCAATCTTTGCGTTCGCGCGTGCCGCGAGGTGCAGGTCAACGACGTGATCGGGATGGCCGCGCGTGGCCATCATGAAAAGATCGTCTTCGATTTCGACGACCCGATGGGCAATTCCACCTGCGTCGCCTGCGGCGAATGCGTCCAGGCCTGCCCGACCGGTGCGCTGATGCCGGCGACCCAGGTCGATGAGAACGGTGTCTTCTGCAACGCGCCTGACCGCGCGGTCGACAGTGTTTGCCCCTATTGCGGCGTCGGCTGCCAGCTTACTTACCAGATCAAGGACGACCGCATCGTCGCGGTCGAGGGCAAGGATGGGCCGGCCAACCACAACCGGCTCTGCGTCAAGGGCCGTTTTGGCTTTGACTATGTCCACCACCCCGACCGGCTCACGGAACCCCTGATCCGCAAGGAGGGCGTCGCCACAGACGACACGGCCATCGATCCGGCCAACCCCTACACGCATTTCCGTAAGGCGACCTGGGAGGAAGCGCTCGACCGCGCCGCTCAGGGGCTGGTGAAAATCCGCGATCGTGACGGACGGCGTGCGCTCGCCGGGTTTGGCTCGGCCAAGGGATCGAACGAGGAAGCGTATCTCTTCCAGAAGCTGGTGCGCACCGGCTTTGGCAGCAATAACGTCGACCACTGCACGCGGCTGTGCCACGCCTCGTCGGTGGCGGCGCTGATGGAGGGCATCGGCTCGGGTGCGGTGACGGCACCGTTCACCGCCGCCGAGGACGCCGACGTCATCATCGTGATCGGCGCGCGACCGACCGAGAACCACCCGGTCGCCGCCACCTTTTTCAAGCAGGCGGCGAAACGCGGCGCCAAGGTTTTTGTGATGGACCCGCGCGGCCACCAGCTCGGTCGGCACGCGGCCCAGGTGCTGAAATTCTCACCCGGCCGCGACGTGGCGATGCTCAACGCCTTTATTCACACGATCATCGATGAAGGCCTGACTGACCGGCAGTACATCCAGGCGCACACTGAGGATTACGAAAAGCTGCGCGAGCACATCAAGGAGTACAGCTCGGACAAGATGGCGCCGATTTGCGGCATCGACGCCGCGACCTTGCGCCAAGTCGCCCGCGAATACGCCCGCGCCGAGCGCGGGATCATCTTCTGGGGCATGGGGATTTCGCAGCACACCCACGGCACCGATAACGCGCGCTGCCTGATCGCGCTGTCGATGATCACCGGGCATGTCGGCCGGCCGGGCACTGGCTTGCACCCGCTGCGCGGCCAGAACAACGTGCAGGGCGCCTCGGACGCCGGGCTCATCCCGATGGTCTATCCCGACTACCAGTCTGTCGAAAACGCGGCGATCAAGGAGAAGTTCGAGACATTGTGGGGCGCTGAACTCGACGACAAGCGCGGCCTCACGGTCGTCGAGATCATGGATGCGGTGCACCGCGATGAGATCAAGGGCATGTACATCATGGGCGAAAACCCCGCGATGTCGGACCCCGATGTCGAGCACGCCCGCCACGCGCTGGCGCATCTCGAACACCTCGTCGTGCAGGACATCTTCCTCACCGAGACCGCTAAATACGCCGATGTCGTGCTGCCCGCCTCGGCCTGGCCGGAAAAGGACGGCACCGTCTCCAACACCAATCGCCAGGTGCAGATGGGACGCGCGGCGCTGCCGCTGCCCGGCAATGCGCGGCTCGACCTGATGACGATCCAGGACATCGCCCGCCGCATGGGCCTCAACTGGAATTATGCCGGACCGGCCGATGTCTTTGCCGAGATGAAGCTCGCGATGCCGTCGCTCGACAACATTAGCTGGGAGCGGCTGCTGCGCGAAGATTCGGTGACGTATCCGTGCGACGCCGAAGACAAGCCGGGCAACGAGATTGTCTTCGGCGACGGCTTCCCGACCCCGTCGGGCCGCGCCAAGCTGGTGCCGGCGGCGATCATCCCGCCTGCCGAGGAACCTGATGCTGAATACCCGCTGGTGCTGACGACCGGCCGTCAGCTTGAACATTGGCATACCGGCGCGATGACCCGTCGCGCCACTGTGCTCGACGAGATCGAGCCCGAGGCGGTGGCGAGCCTCGCCCCGTCGGAGCTGCGCAAGCTCGGCGTCCACCCGGGCGATCCGGTGCGGGTGACGACGCGACGCGGGCATATCGAGTTAAAAGCGCGCGCCGACAGCAATGTCGCGCCGGGGATGGTGTTCGTGCCGTTCTGTTATGCCGAAGCGGCGGCCAACATCCTCACCAATCCGCAGCTCGATCCGTTCGGCAAGATCCCCGAATTCAAATATTGCGCCGCGAAAGTCGAGCCGGTGCCGGTGAGGCAAGCGGCGGAATAGTTCGCGGCTGTTGGGTCGCGTCGCTCGTTTGAGGGAGGAGCGGACATGTTGCGGCCCAAGGCGCTTGACCATGTCGGACTCGTCGTCAGCGATATGGACCGCACGCTGCGGTTTTACAGCCAGCTGGGGCTTGAGGTGTTGCGCCGCCGTGAGCGCGGCGCCGGCGTGACCTCGGCGGTACTGCGGGTCGGCATCCAGGAGATTAATCTCTTCAGCCAAACCGGTCGGGTCGTCTATGCCTCAATCGGTGTGCAGGCAGTCGATCATTTCTGTCTGGAAATGGACTGTGGCTCGATCGACGAGCTGGTGGCGGAGCTTGGGCGAGCCGGTATCGCCATCGCGCAGGGGCCGGTCGAACGCAGCGATGGCATGGCCCTCTTTGTCCTAGACCCAGACGGGGTTCGCGTCGAGCTCTCGGTCAAGAAATGAGGCGATTGGGAAGTCGCAAGCGGTTCGGGCTGGCGGTGCTGCTGCTGCTTCCCGGCTGCGCGCCGGCGCCCACGCCGGTGTCGGCGGAAACCCCGCCGTATCAGTGCATCCTGCCCTCCGAGCGGCGCATGCTTGTCGCCGAGATGTTTTTCGGCCGTGACCGCGCCGGTCGCAGGGCGGTCAGTGATGCCGACTGGGCCGATTTCCTCAGCACCGTCATCACGCCGAATTTTCCCGACGGCCTTACCGTGTTTGACGGCTATGGCCAGTGGCGCAACCCCGAAACCGGGATCATCGGCCGCTCGCCAGGCGTCAAGATCGTGCTGATCGCCATCAATCGCTCGCCCGACTTGCCGGGCCGCCTCAACGCCGTAATCGACGCCTACAAAGCCCGCTTTCACCAGCAATCCGTCGGCATCATCACCCGCGATTCCTGCGCCGCGTTTTAATTTACGCTCGGCGTGATCAACTCAATGCCAGGGAAATAGGCTCGGTAGCGGCGTGGGTCGCGGGTGATCAGCCGAGAGCTTGTGGAGACGGCATGTGCGCCGATAAGGAAATCGGGAAGGACGCCGGTGCGGGTTCCCCCGGACGCGCGGTAGCGTTGAAACGCCTTGCCAGCCAGAAACAGTGCGGGTCTGGGCGTCCGTCTGACGGAGATATTGCTTCGTCGGATAAACACGTCGACCTCTTCGACGCGGCGATAGCCCACGGCCAGTTCGGCGTACACGATGTCATCAATCGCCAATTCATCGGCGGAGTCGGCGGCATTCAGCTCATCTCGCGACCATTTCACCCAGATGGGATTGTTCGCGGCCACATCGATTAAGACGTTGGTATCAACGAAGATCATCGTCCGGATCGCCCCGCAGAAACCGCATGAACTCGTCCGTCGTCATGCCAAGATCCAGCGTACCGATCAGCTCGTCGAACCGGCTTTTAGGTTTTTCTTCCTTGGTCTTCAATGCGATCTGACCATCGTTGGTAACCGTGAACTCGACCTCTGAACCCGGTTTGAGGCCGAGATGATCGCGCATCCGTTTGGGGATGGTGATCTGACCTTTCTTGGTCATTCTCGACATGGTAATACCTCTGGCGCCGTCGGTATTACATAGCATCCAAACGGGGGAGTTTGTAGCTTCCGAAACATGCCGTTAGAGCCTGGCCTCAGCCTCGTCACCGGTGCGACCGGGTTTGTTGGCGCCGCGGTGGCGCGCGCGCTGCTGCGCCGGCCGGGGCAGAAGGTGCGGGTTTTGGCGCGGCCGAATGGCGACCGGCGCAATCTCGCCGGGCTTGCCGTCGAGGTTGTCGAAGGGTCGCTCGAAGACGCGGGATCGCTGGCGCGCGCGGTGATTGATTGCCGCTATCTGTTCCATGTTGCCGCCGATTACCGGCTTTGGGTGCCGGACCCGGACGCGATGTTCCGCGCGAATGTCGACGGCACACGGGCGTTAATGCTCGCGGCGCTGACGGCAGGGGTCGAGCGTATCGTCTACACCAGCAGCGTCGCGACACTCGGCATCGTAAAAGACGGCAACGCCGACGAGACGACGTCGAGCGACTATGGCGACATGATCGGCCCCTACAAACAGTCGAAATTCGCCGCCGAAGAAGCGGTGCGCTCGCTGATCGCCGAGCGTGGACTGCCGGCGGTGATCGTCAACCCATCAACCCCCATCGGCCCTGGCGACATCAAGCCGACACCGACCGGCCGGCTGATCGTCGAGGCGGCAAAAGGCAAAATGCCCGGTTATGTCGATACCGGGCTCAACATCGTCCATGTCGACGATGTCGCCGCGGGTGAATTGCAGGTGGCCGAGCATGGCGTGATCGGCGAGCGCTACATTCTCGGCGGCGAGAATATGAGTCTCGCCGACATTCTCGGCGAGGTGGCGCGGGTGACGGGGCGGCGCCCGCCGTCTTTCAAGGTGCCCTATGCCGTCGCCGGCGCGGTGGCTGCCGGTGCCGAGTGGATGGCGCGTGTGACGGGCCGCGAACCGTTCACGACCTTGGACGGGGTGCGCATGTCGCGTAAGAAGATGTATTTCAGTTCGGCGAAAGCGATCGGCGCGCTTGGCTATACGCCGCGCCCGGCGCGCGCGGCGATCGCCGACGCGGTCGGCTGGTTCGAGGCCAACGGATATTTGACGTGAGCATCCTGGCGGCAGAAACCCAAGCGCCAAGCCCCGACGCGGAGGCTCTGGAAACGCCGTCGGGCAAGGGTCGCGGCGATGAGAATTTCCTGGTCGGGTCATTCCTGATCCGCAGGGATTTGCGGCCGCATGTCCACGCGTTTTACCGGTTCGCGCGCAACGCCGACGACATCGCCGACAACCCGCACCTTGCGGCCGACGATAAGGTGCGGCGGCTCGACCGCATGGGCGAAATCCTCGATGGCGCACCCGGCGACGACTCGCCGGCGGCGAGCACCATGCGCCGCAGCCTCGCGGAGACACGGACCACCGCCCGGCATTGCCACGATGTGCTGCGCGCGTTCCGGCTCGACGCGACCAAGCTGCGGTACAAGGATTGGGGCGACCTGATGGATTACTGCCGCTATTCGGCCTCGCCGGTCGGGCGGCAATTGCTCGACCTGCATGGTGAGAGCCGTGACACTTGGCCGGCCTCCGACGCGCTATGCTCGGCGCTGCAGGTACTCAACCATCTGCAGGATTGCGCTGAGGATTATCGCAACCTCGACCGCGTCTACCTGCCGATGGAGCTGATGGGCGAAGCCGGGATCACCGTCGAAGCGCTGACCGCGCCGGCCGCGAGTTCCGGATTGCGCCAAGTCATCGATCGGCTGCTCGATGCGACCGACCGGCTGATCGTCGAGGCGAGCGAATTGCCTGGCAGGGTCGCGGCACGCGGCCTGCGCTGGGAATCGGCGACAATCGTCGAGCTGGCGCGACGCCTGTCGCGCCGCCTGCGGCGCGGCGATCCGCTCGCGACCCGCGTGGCTCTCAGCAAAAGTGATTTCGCAGCCGCCCTTATCACCGGCGTGATTCGCGGCCGGCGTCGGCTGAATCGACAGTGACCGGCGCGGCGTTGGACAGCGTCGGAGCGATTTCCGACGAGGTGTCGCTGCGCGAGACCATTCGCCGGCGGGTCGAGGCTGCCGGCACCTCGTTCTATTGGGCGATGCGCATGCTCCCGCAGGAGCGGCGCGATGGCATGTATGCTGTCTACGCCTTCTGCCGCGAAGTCGACGACATCGCCGATGATTGGCCGGAGGCCGAGCGCCCGGCCGGTCTCGCCGGCTGGCATGACGAGATCGAGGCAGTCTACGCCGGCCGGCCACGGCAATTGATCGGCCAGGCATTGGCGGCGCCGGTCACGCGCTTTCGGCTGCGCAAATCCGACTTTCACGATGTCATCGACGGGATGGAGATGGATGCCGTTGCGGCGATCCGCGCTCCCGACATGGCGACGCTCGACCTCTATTGCGCCCGCGTCGCCGGCGCGGTGGGGCATTTGTCGGTGCATGTGTTCGGAGACCCTGGCGAGGCGGCGCATGCGGTGGCCGATTCGCTGGGTCGTGCCTTGCAGCTCACCAATATCCTGCGCGATCTCGCCGAGGATGCGTCGCGCGGTCGGCTGTATCTGCCGCGCGAGTTGCTCGACCGGCATGGCATCCGGGGCAATAACCCGGATGCCGTGCTGCGCCATCCGTCGCTGCCGGCGGTCTGCCGCGATGTCGCGGCACTGGCAATCAGCCATTTCGATGCAGCGGAGGCGGCGATGGCCCGGGCGTCGCGCCGGGCGATGCGGCCGGCGGCGGTGATGGGCGCGTTCTATCGGGCCATGCTCGACGCGCTGCTGGCTGCGGATTGGCGCGATCCCGCCATGCGCGTCGGCCTGTCAAAGGGCCGCAAATTGTGGCTGGTCATGCGTCACGGCATTGTATGAGCGGCCCGGGTCGTGTGCATGTCGTCGGCGCGGGACTTGCCGGGTTGGCCGCTTCGGTCGCGCTTGCCGACAAGGGCTGGCGCGTGGTGCTCTATGAAAGCGCCCTGCATGCGGGCGGGCGTTGCCGCTCGTATTACGACCCCGAACTCGGCACGCGGATCGACAACGGCAATCACCTGCTGCTTTCCGGCAACCGATCGGCGCTAACCCATCTGCGGCTCATCGACGCGCTCGGCACCTTCGAAGCGCCGAGCGAAGCGGCGTTTCCATTTGTCGATGTGGCGAGCGGCGAGCGTTGGATCCTGCGGCCCAACGAGGGAACGCTGCCGTGGTGGGTGCTGTTATCCGGGCGGCGGGTGGCGGGAACCAGAGCGCGCGATTACCTGGCGGTGCGTCGGCTGCGCGGCGCCGGAGCCGGCGAAACGGTTGCGCAATGCCTCAATCCAAACTCGTTGTTGTATCGTCGACTCTGGCAGCCGGTCGCCGTCGCGGCGCTCAACACCGCCGCCGAGGTGGGGTCGGCGCGGCTGTTCTGGCAGGTGCTGAGCGAGACCCTCGGCCGGGGCGGCGGCGCCTGCCATCCGTTGCTGCCGCGCGAAGGGCTGTCGGAGAGCTTGGTCGACCCTGCGCTGGCGATGCTGCGCGCGAAAGGCGGCGACATCCGCTTTGGCGCGCGGCTGCGCGCGTTCCATTTCATTCGCCGGCGCGTCGCCGAGCTCAATTTCGACAGCGGCCTTGTCGATGTCGGCGCGGATTGGGTGATCCTGGCGGTGCCGGCGACGGCGGCCGCGCGCCTCGTGCCGGAGTTGATCGTGCCGGATGACCAGGCGCCCATTGTGAACGCGCATTACCGTGCCGCGGCGCCCGCCGGTACGCCGCCGTTTATCGGGATCGTCGGCGGCACGGCCGAATGGGTGTTTAAGAAGCGTGATGTCATCTCGGTCACGGTCAGCGCTGCCGATCGGCTGGTGGATCAGCCCGCGGACACGTTGAGCGGTCTGTTGTGGCGCGATGTCGCCGCGGCGTTGCGTCTCCCGGCGCAACCCGGGCCGCCGCCCTCACGTATCGTAAAAGAACGTCGTGCGACGTTTCGTGCAACCCCCGAACAATTGACGAAGCGCCCCGCAACCCAGACCCGCTGGAACAACCTGCTACTTGCCGGCGATTATGTGGATATTGGCTTGCCGGCAACGATCGAAGGCGCTATTCGCTCGGGTCTTGCCGCGGCTGAAGCGATTGCCCGGCATCCCGAGGCCGGCGCCTCTTAGCGGCTCGCGGATTCCGATCATCAAGAGCGGAGTAGATGGCACCCGACTCGGTGGCGATGAGTTCCGATGGGCTCGTACCCAGAGCCCTGGATCGCGCGGTGACGCGAGCCACCGGCTGGCTTCTGTCACAGCAGAACGCGGACGGGCATTGGGTCTTTGAACTCGAAGCCGATGCGACGATCCCGGCCGAATATGTGCTGCTGCAGCATTATCTCGGCACGATCGATGTCGATCTCGAACTGCGTATCGCGCGTTATCTGCGCGCCACGCAGGAAGGGCATGACGGCTGGCCGCTCTATCGCGGCGGCGCACTCGATCTGAGCGCGTCAGTCAAGGCGTATTTTGCGTTGAAAGCGATCGGCGATCCGATCGACGCACCGCATATGGTGCGTGCCCGCGAGGCGATCCTCAAGGCCGGGGGTGCGGCGAAAAGCAATGTATTTACCCGCATTCTCCTGGCGCTATGGGGCGAGGTGCCGTGGCACGCGGTGCCGGCGATGCCGATCGAGCTGCTGCTGCTGCCGGCGTGGTTCCCGTTTCATCTCGACAAGGTTTCCTACTGGTCGCGCACCGTCATCGTTCCGCTGCTAGTGCTGATGGCCAAGCAGCCGCGCGCTAAAAATCCGCGCGGCGTGACCATCGCCGAGTTGTTTGTCGAGCCGCCCGAAACCGTCGCCGGCTGGATCGCGCCGCCAAAGCCGTCGGTCATAGGCAGCGCCTTTGTCGCGCTCGACCGAGTGGTGCGCGCGGCCGAGCCGTATTTCCCAAAACGCCGGCGCCAGCGAGCGATCGACAAGGCGGTGGCCTTTGTCAGCGAGCGGCTGAACGGCGAGGACGGGCTCGGCGGGATTTTCCCGGCGATGGCCAATTCGCTGATGATGTACGTGGCGCTCGGCTACCCGCTCGATCACCCGTATTGCGTGACCGCGACCAGCGCCGTCAACAAGCTGGTGACGCGCTACAACGGCAGCGCCTATTGCCAGCCGTGCCTGTCGCCGGTGTGGGACACCGTGCTGGCGGGACATGCGCTGATGGATGTCGGCGACGAGACGCTCGACGCGCCGCTCGCCCGCGCATTCGACTGGGTTGCCGACAAGCAGGTGCTCGATGTCGTCGGCGACTGGGCGGTGCAGCGTCCTGGTCTGCGGCCGGGCGGCTGGGCGTTTCAGTACGAAAACCCGCACTACCCCGATGTCGATGACACCGCGGCCGCCGGGCTGGCACTTGATCGTTTCGGCGCCGAACGTTATCGCGAAGGACTTGAGCGCGCGGCCGAGTGGATCATCGGCATGCAGAGCAAGGGCGGCGGTTGGGGTGCGTTCGATGCCGACAATACCCATACCTACCTGAACCACATCCCTTTCGCCGATCACGGCGCGCTGCTCGACCCGCCGACCGCCGATGTCTCAGCCCGCTGTCTCGGTTTTCTCGCGCAGGCCGGATATTCGGCGGACCATCCGGCTGTCGCCGCGGCAATCGAGTTCCTTCGCCGCGAGCAGGAGCCGGACGGCAGCTGGTTCGGCCGCTGGGGCACCAACTACATTTACGGCACGTGGTCGGTGCTCGCCGGCCTCAACGCTGCCGGGATCGGCCACGACGCGGCGGAAATTCGCCGCGCAGTCGCGTGGCTGCTCGAACGGCAGCGCGAGGACGGCGGTTGGGGCGAAAGCGGAGCCAGCTATGGTGACGACGCGCTGCGCGGCGCCGCACCCTACAGCACCGTGTCGCAGACCGCCTGGGCGCTGCTCGGGCTGATGGCGGCGGGCGAAGTGGCCCATAAGGCGGTGAAGCGCGGCATCGATTACCTCATTTCTTGCCAGAAGAGCGATGGAAGCTGGGACGAGACCTGGTACACCGCGGTCGGCTTTCCGCGCGTCTTCTATCTCCGCTATCACGGCTATCGCTCGTACTTCCCGCTTTGGGCACTCGCCCGCTATCGCCGTCTCAGCCAGGCGAATTCGCCGCGGGTGACGCTCGGCATCTGACCCACCTCCGCGTGAAGCGGCGACTTGCCTCTGGCGGGCTGGCGCAATGTCGCGTAAGGGTATGACCTGTCGGGAAAAAGCCCGCGCGGGGTTCCGTTGTCCTATACGGTGCTGTGCACGACCGGCCTCGCGGCCGAGGCGAAGATTGCTCGCCGTGCCGGCCTCAGCGCCGTGATCGGCGGCGGCGATCACCGCCGTACGGTGAAGGTTCTCGAAGAGGCGGCGTCCGCCGCCGAATGCCTGGTCAGCTTTGGGATTGCCGGTGGCCTTAAGCCGGGGCTGCGGGCGGGTGACGTTATCCTCTCCACCGAGGTCGTCGACGACGACAAGCGCTGGGTCAGCAGTGACCGGCTGCGCCCGCAACTCGCCGAACTTGCCAGTGAGATCGGTGCTGTCGAAGGTGCGGTGCTGGGCGTGCGGGTGGCGCTCGCGACGCGACGCGACAAATACAAGGCTTGGAAAGAAACCGGCGCCTTGGCGGTCGATATGGAAAGCATCGCTGTCGCGCGAACTGCGGCAGCGCTCGGTATTCCGTTTGTCGTGCTGCGGGCGATCGCCGATCCCGCGGCGCGGGAATTGCCGCCGGCCGCTTTGGTGCCGCTCGATCAGGACGGCACACCGGCGATCGGTCAGGTGCTGGTCTCGATACTGCGGCGACCGCGGCAACTTCCCACGTTGCTGACCGTTGCTCGTGAGGCGCGACAAGCGCTGCAAGCTTTGGCCGGTCCCGCTGATGCCCTTAGCCGGGTCTTGCGCCAAGCCTAGCCCGTCGGCATCGCGCGCCGAGCGGGCAGTCCAGGCATCCTTGTTAAGATTACAAGCCGGCGAATGCCGGCTGCTTCGCTGCCCAAGGGGCGGCCATCTCATAGAGCGCGGCAGCATGCAGCAATGCTGCATCGCCGAGATGCGGGCCGATCAGCTGCAGCCCGATCGGCAGCCCGTCACTGTCAAAGCCGCACGGCAACGTCACCGCCGGGCTGCCCGAAAGGTTGAAGGGCAGCGTATAAGGATACCAGGCTTGGCGGACCGTTCCGGAAACCGCGCCGTCGATCGTGATCGGCGTGAAAAAATCGTGATCGATCGGCAGCGCCGTGCGCGACAAGGTCGGCGTGGCGACAAGATCGTGCTTTGGGAACCAGGCCTCGATCTGGCGGAAGACGCGGGTGCGTTCGAACATCGCTTCCTGCAGCGCGACAGCGCTGTGCGCGGCGCCGGTATCCATCTGGCGGATCAGCGTGTCGCTCATGCGGTTGCCGAACTGGCCGACGTAACGGCGAAAGCGCGCGTTCCAGAAGGATTGGGTCAGCACCAGCCAGATCGGCTCCGTGCTTTGAAAATGGTCGTCGACCGGCTCGACGATCGCCCCAAGGCCTTCCAACACCTCGAGCGCGGTCTCGCAGGCGGCGCGGACATCGCCGGCGAGCTTGTCATTGCCGAGAAATGGCCGCCAGGCGATGCGGGTGTCCGCGAGGCTGCCCTCGGGCCGGGCCGCCGCGACGAAATCCGGCGGTTCGAGGCCGAGCGCGTGCGGATCGCATTTGTCCGGGCCGCTCATCGCCTGCAGCATCAGTGCGGTATCGGCCATCGTGCGCGTCATCGGCGTGATATGCGATTGGTTGCCAAACCCGTCGGGCGTCAGATCATGCGGCACCAGCCCCAATGTCTGTTTGAAGCCGACCACGCCGCAGCATGCGGCCGGGATACGGCTAGACCCGCCGCCATCAGTGCCGATACCGATCGGCACGAGGCCGGCCGCGACCGAGGCGGCGGCGCCGCCGCTTGACCCACCGCAGGTACGCGTCATGTCCCACGGGTTCGCGGTGCGCCCGAAGAGCGGCGCCTCGGTAAAGCATTTATGGCCGAATTCGGGGGTCGTGGTCTTGCCGATAAGGATCGCGCCGGCGGCCTTCAACCGCGCCACCGAAGGCGAATCCGCTGTCGGCATATTGTCGGCCAGCGCCACCGATCCGAATGTCGTCCTGACCCCGGCGGTGTTGACCAGATCTTTGACCGCGAAGGGCACGCCGTGTAATGGCGGCAGCGGCTCGTCCAACATCACCGCCGCCTCGGCTTCCCAAGCGGCAGCGCGCGCCTCCGCGCCGCAGACGGTGATGAAGGCGTTGAGTGTCGACTGCGATTGTTCGATACGCTCGAGGGCTGCGTCGACCAGTTCGACCGGCGAAATGTCCTTGTTCGCGACCATTTCGGCGAGCTGGCCGGCGGAGGCGTAGGCGAACTCGCTCATGGGTGCTCCCATACGCTCGTGCCAGGTGCGGCGTAACCTTAGACTGACACAAACCGGCGCCGGGGAGAGCAATTTCGATGGCTGAAGACGCCGGGTTGAGCGCATCCGAGGCCTTGATACTGATGTCGCTCCCGCGATTTGACTCCCGCCAGGCGTTGAAGCTCGGCTTCATGGGGCTGCTGGCGCAAGGCATCCTGCGGATCGAACAGGAGGACCGGCCCGGGCTGCTTCGCACCCGGCACATCGCGCATCTTTATGCGTCACCGATCGCACCCGATTCGCTGCCGCCGATTGCCCGCTCGCTCGTCAGGGTTGTGCGCGCTGCCGAACCCGACGGGCTGATGAAAAATGTGGTGAAGCAATCGATCCGCGCCTACGGCCGCACGCTGCTCGGCTTCGCACAGAATTTTGTCATCCCGTCGCTTGTCGCGCGTGGGCTCGCCGAGCGTCGGCAATCACGGCTGCTTGGCTTCATTCCGCTCACCCGGTTCTACCGGACGCCAACAGGCGGGGCCGAAAAAACCCGCTTGGATGACGCGATGCGGGAGGCGCGCTCGATTCCGCAGTATCTCGACAGCGACCCGGCCCAAGCGGCGGCGCTTATCGCCGCGCTCGGCGCCGCGATTCTCCTGGTCGAGGAACTGCGCCCGCATTACCAGGCGCTGGCCGCGGCGATGCGAACGCATGGGGGTGGCGAGGGTTTCGACATGGACTTTGGCGAATTCGACTTTGGCGGGATCGATTTCAGTGCCTTCGGTACCGGAACGTTCGACAGCTTCGACTCCGGGTTTTCCGACGCCGGTGGAGACAGTGGAGACGGCGGTGACGGTGGCAGCAGCGGCTGCTGATCGACCGCGGTTGCGGTAAAAGTAACGTCCCGCCGCTGCCGAGATCGGACCCCGCATGCGCCGCTTTGTTGTTGGCTTCTTTGCCGTCATCGGCATCGTCGCTTTTGTCGGGTTGCTCGGCCTCATCGGGCTGATCGTCGCGGTCGTACAGATCGGCAAAAGCCCGGCACTGCCCGATTCGATCGTCCTTACCGCCGATCTTACGGGCGGGCTGAGCGACGAGCCGGACCCCGATCGCGCCTCGGCCCTGCTGTTCGGCAAGGCGACGACGCTGCGCGATTTTGTCGACGCGGTCGACCGCGCCGCCAACGATCCGCGCGTCAAAAGCCTCTTTGTCGAGCTAGGCGGTGATTCGCTGGGATTAGCCAAAACCCAGCAGGTGCGCGATACGATCGCGGCGTTCCGCGCCAAGGGCAAATTCGCGGTCGCGTTCGCCGACACCTATGGCGAAGGCGGGCCGGGCACGCGGCCCTATTACCTTGCCACCGCCTGCGACGAAATCTGGCTGCAGCCGCTCGGGCAGGTCGCGCTGACCGGGCTGCGCAGCGAGACACCGTTTGTCAAAGGGTTGCTCGACAAGCTTGGCGTCAGCGCCGATTTCATGCATCGCGAAGAATTCAAGACCGCGATGAACAGCCTCACCGAGACGCAAATGACCGCGCCGCAGCGCGAGGAGGTCGAGGCGCTGCTGACCTCAATCTGGGGGCAGATCACGCAGGGAGTCGCCGCCGCGCGCAACCTCTCGCCCGACCAGGTCGCGGCGTTGGCCGACCGCGCACCGCTTTCGGCCGAAGAGGCGCACGCGGCCGGGCTCGTCAATCGCATCGGTTATCGCGACCAGGCGATGAACGATGCGCGCAGCCATGCCGGTTCCGGCGCGAAATACCTGACGACGACGCGTTACCTCAAAGAAGCGGGACGCCCGCATGCGAGCGGCAGCGAGATCGCCCTGATCTACGGCACCGGGCTCATTACTCGTGGCGGCGGCGAAACGGCGCTCGGCGCGAATAATTTTGGCGCGCGGTCGATCGGCCGCGCCTTTGCCGCGGCGGCGCGCGACAAGGATGTCCGCGCCATCGTCTTCCGCATCGACAGCCCGGGCGGCTCGGCCACCGCATCGGAGACGATCTGGCGCGATATCGAGGAGGCGCGCGCCAGGGGCAAGCCGGTTATCGTGTCGATGGGCGATGTCGCGGCCTCGGGCGGGTATTACGTCGCGGCGCCGGCCGACAAGATCGTCGCTGAGCCCGCGACGTTGACCGGGTCGATCGGTGTCCTGGCCGGTAAATTCGTGCTCGGCGGATTGATGCAAAAGCTCGGCGTTACCGTCGATTCGGCTACGCGCGGCGCGAATGCCGGAATGTTCAGCGCGACCGAGGATTTTTCGCCGCAAGCTCGCGCGCGGCTCAACGCGGAACTCGACGACACCTATGCCGGGTTTAAGGCACATGTCGCCGCCGGCCGGAATATGAGCCCCGACGCGGTCGAGGCAGTCGCGAAAGGCCGCGTCTGGTCGGGAGCGGACGCCAAGCAGCGTGGGCTAGTCGATGCGCTCGGCGGATACGAGACGGCGCTCAAGCTCGCACGCGAGGCCGCGAAGCTGCCCGATGACGCGCCGATCAAGGTGGTCGTCTTCCCCCGCGAGCGCGGACTGATCGCGGCGTTGCTCGAACGGATGCGCGGCGACGACAGCAACGCACCGAGCGCGCTTCAGCGCGACCTTGTCGCGTTGCGGATCATGGTCGCGGCCGGCGAGAGCCTGCTCGCCGATCCGGGAGTGCTGCGCATGCCGCCCATAGGCGAGCTACGTTAACCCGGTCCAATCCTCGACGCATTTTCGCCACGAAGCGGATTATCATGGGACGCGACCGGACAATTGGGGGGAACGGGGAGGGTTGATTGAGGCGAACATTCCTGGTGCTGGCGATGGCGCTGCCGCTCGCCGCATGCGGCTGGTTTGGCGATCACAAGGACGACCAGGCGAAGGCGGATAACGGCCCGGCGCTGTCGTCCGACGCGGTGCTCAAGCGCGACTGCGCGGACCCGAACTGGAAAAAGCAGAATCTCGGTTTGTGGTATTCGGTCTGCCGTCAGCCAATGAAGTGGTAGCTATCGCCCGCGCGGGATCACCGGCAGCACGATATGCGACGGCCGGGCGCCATCGACAAAGATCGTGGTCGTCGCGCGGCGCGGATGCGCCATCTCGCTCTCCGGCTCGCCCGAGTTCGGATTGACGTCGAAATGCGGGAAGTTGCTCCCGGCGAGGTCCAACCGCAGCCGGTGCCCGCGCTTGAACAAATTGGCGCACGGAAACATCGCCACGCTGACGCGATAGGGACGGCCGGGATCAAGGAGTGTCGGTGCCTCCCAGGAGTCGCGATAGCGCAGGCGCAGCAGCCCCTCGCTCAAATTCATCGCGAAGCCGTCGGGATAGTCGCCGCTGGGCGGATAGAGGTCGATGAGCTTGGCGTGGATATCGGCGTCAAGACCGTCGCTCGCGATCCATAAATGAAGTTCGAGCGGGCCGGCGATTTCGAGGTCCTCGTGCAGCGGCGGGGTTTGGAACACCAGCACATCGCCGCGCGCAGCGAGCGGGCCGAAAGGCGGCTTCGCACCGAAAATGGCAGCGCTCGTGCGCTGGTCGTAGGCGCCGCCATACATGACCGGCCCACCGGAGCTGAGCGCACCGCCGATCGTCGGCACCGGGTTGGCCGGGTTGGCGACAAACGATAACGGCGAACCGTCGCCGGGCTTCGCGATCAGAAGCGAGCGGCCAGGATGCAAATAGAAGCAGTTAAATTCGGTCTGCGGCAGCGGCCAAGTCTCGGCTGTGCGCCAAAGTCCGCCATGGTCGAGCCTCCCTTCTTCATTGCGACGGCCGGAACCGCCGCCCATCACAAACGCGCGCACCGCGGGTTCGTCTGCCACGCCATTGGCGATGCCCTTCACCCAGCAATCGAACCAGCGCCGGCGCAGCGCAAAAAAATCCTCGGCGAGATTGCCGTCGAGCAGCGCCGCATCGCCGAACGCGACATCCCCCGCGAATGACAACGAGCGGTCGCCATGCGTCCACGGCCCCAGCACCAGCCGCACCGGACCGCGCTTGGCGCCGGCAAGGCCGGTGTAGTTTTCCATCGCGGTGTGCGCATAGGGGTCGTACCACCCTGAGAGGTGGACCATCGGCACGTCGGCATAGCGTCCGTAATACCCTTCAGCGTAGATGCCGGGCTGCCGCCAGAACGAGTCGAAATTGCCTTGGCCCCATTGCTCGAACAGGTAGTCTTCGTATTCGGGCGCGGCCTTGAGCGGCGAATCGCCGCGCCGCCACGGCATCCGCGCCATCCAGGCGGCAATATTTTCGCGCTCCAGCACCGCCCTGACCGCCGGGTCTTTGGCGTCGGCCAACGCGTTGCGATAGGCCCAGGTCGCCTGTTTCAGATCGAACGCGCCGCCATGCCGAATCCCGCTGCGATAGGCGTTGGAGAAACCGCCGCAATCGAGGAACTGCGCGGCCAGGCCGGGCGGATCGAGACAGCCGAGCGCCATCTGCGCGTGCGCCGCGTAGCTGAGACCCATCGTGGCGATGCGGCCGTTGCACCATTGCTGGCCGACCAGCCAGGCACAGGTGTCGTAGCCGTCCGGCGCCTCGCTGAGATATTTCGTAAAGCCGCCTTCGGAGCGATAGCGGCCACGGCAATCCTGATAGGCGACGGCATAGCCGGCATCGACGAAATAACGTGCCACGGTCTCGCGCGAGCGCGGCCGATGATCGCTCACCGTAATCTCCGACCGACTTGGCGCCGTTTTGTCGTAAGGCGTGCGTTCGAGGATGACCGGAAACGGTCCGCCGCCCTCGGGGCGGTAGATGTCGGTCGCCAGCCGCACCCCGTCGCGCGCTCCGACCATGACATCGCGCTCGACGATCATGCTGGTTTTCCCGTTGTTCATCCGGCGCCTCCCTTGCCCGCTGCCGGCGTTTCGGCTAATGCTCGCGCGAACGATCGCGGCGATGGGCGCGTAGCTCAGCGGGAGAGCACTACGTTGACATCGTAGGGGTCACTGGTTCAATCCCAGTCGCGCCCACCATCGTCATCGCGGTCGGGCCGCCCAGGGGGCTTTGCGGGGCAATATCGATGCGGCTGGCTGCTTTGGGGGCGATCGCGTTGCTGGCGGCGAGCATGGCGGCCTGCGCGCCGTACACGACGGCACCCTATGCCACGCCCATCGACCCGGAACAGGCGGCCGAACGCGCCGCCGGCGGTGCGCTCATCGGCGCCGCGATCGGCGCGGGCATCGGCGCCATGGCCGCGCCCAACCCGCCGATCGGGGCTATCGCCGGCGCGGAAATCGGCAGCGGGGTGGGGGCCGCGCTCGGCATTATGACCACGTCGCCGCCGCCAACCTACACGCCAATACCCGTTCCGGCCGAAGCGGTAATCCCGCGCTTCTACGATAATTGGCCGCCCGGTTATCACGTGCCGCCGGATAATTCCGAGACGCTGTCGCCGCACGAGAGCTGACCCGAGGTTGCGCGGCAAGGCCGCGACGCATGCCGTTCTTCGCCATCCTGTTCCCAGCGCTCAACCCGATCGCGGTACCATTCGGGCCGTTTGTTATCCGCTGGTATGCACTCGCCTATATCGTCGGGCTAGTGATCGGCTGGCGCTATTGCCTGATGCTGGCTGACCGCCCACCGCGGCTGGTCGACCGTCGCGATATCGACGATTTTCTCGTTTGGGCAACGTTGGGGGTCGTGCTCGGCGGGCGGGTCGGCTTTGTGCTGTTTTACAACCTGCCGTTCTACGTCGACCACCCGCTGCAGATGTTCGAGTTGTGGCATGGCGGGATGTCGTTTCACGGCGGCGCAATCGGCGTCACGATCGCGATCATTCTTTTCGCCCGCTCGCGGAAACTGCGGATTTTCGCGCTCTCCGACATCGTCATTGAGGCGGTCCCGATAGGGCTGTTTTTCGGGCGCATCGCCAATTTCATCAATGACGAGCTATGGGGCCGCGCGGCCACCGTACCGTGGGCGATGCAGTTTCCGAGCGAGTTGCTGACCGACCCGCAAAAGGCGGCCGAGGCGGTCCAGGGCGCCGTTAAGATCGACCCGCGGCTCAACAGTGTCGAGGCGGTGCTAGGCGCCTATCACAACAACCCGCAAGTGCAGGCGCTGCTCGAGCACATTCTCACCCCGCGCCATCCGAGCCAGCTTTACGAAGCGGCGTGTGAGGGCGTCCTGCTGTTCTTGTTGCTACTGTTGGCAGAGCATCGCGGTGTGCGCCGGCAGCCAGGGGTCGAGACCGGGATTTTTCTCGCCGGCTACGCGGTCGCGCGCATGTCGGGCGAGTTGTTCCGCCAGCCGGATGTTCAGTTGGGCTTTCTGTTCCACCTTGGCGGGCTGGGCGTAACGATGGGCCAACTCTTGTCGGTGCCGGTGCTGGTGGCAGGATTGGTGATCATCTGGTGGGCGCAGGGCAGGCCGGCCGCGCTCGCGACGAAGCGGTGAAAGAGGCGAACCTCACCGCCCGGCTGCAACGCCATATCCGTGCTCATGGCCCCCTGACCATCGCCGCCTTTATGGCGATGGCTCTGCACGACCCGGTCGCCGGCTATTATGCCAGGCGGCAGCCGATCGGCGCGGCTGGGGATTTCGTCACCGCACCGGAGATCAGCCAGATTTTCGGCGAACTGATCGGGCTGTGGTGCGCCGATCTGTGGCAGCGCATGGGACGCCCCGACCCGGTCATCGTCGCCGAGTTGGGGCCGGGGCGCGGCGCGCTGATGGCGGATTTTCTCCGCGCCGTGGCTGGCGCGCCAGGCTTCCGAGAGGCAATACGGCTGCATCTCGTCGAGGCGAGCCAGGTGCTGCGTGCCGAGCAGCGACGCCACCTCGGGGACGCTGAGCCGGTGTGGCTGAGTGATATCGGCGCGCTTCCGGAAGGTCCGCTATTGCTTGTCGCCAACGAATTTCTCGACGCGCTGCCGATCCGGCAACTCGTGCGCGGCCGCGCGCATTGGGCCGAACGCGTCATCGCGCTCGATGACGAGGGCCGCCTTTGTTTCGCGCACGGTCCGGAGAGCCCGGCCCTCACCCTTCTTGTACCGCCGCTATTGCGCGATAGCTCGCCAGGATCGATCGCAGAGATCTCTCCGGCGGCAGCAGCGCTGGCCGTGGAACTGGCGGAACGGCTAAAGAGACACTCCGGCGCGGCGCTGCTCATCGATTACGGCTGCAGCGAAGCGCGGCTCGGTTCGACATTGGCGGCCGTCGGCGAACATCGCGCCGCCGGCATCCTAGACGCGCCGGGCAGCGCGGATTTGTCGGCGCATGTCGATTTCGCTTCGTTTGCCGCGGCAGTGCGATCCGGCGGCGCCGAGGCTTACGGTCCGGTGACGCAAGGCGCCTTCCTCACCGCGCTTGGCGCCGAGTTGCGACTGGCGGCGCTGTTGCGCCGCGCCGCGCCGGGTCAGCGTGCCGCGCTCGAAAGCGGGTTGTCGCGCTTGATCGATCCGGCCGAGATGGGCACCTTGTTCAAGGTACTGGCGGTAACCGCGCCGGGTGCGCCGGTGCCGGACGGATTTGGAGATCGTGTCACGCCATGATCACCCTTGATGTTCTCGCCGATGGCGGCGCGGTGCGTCACGCCTTCTTCACCCGCGAGGGCGGCGTCAGTGACGGGATGTTCGCCTCGCTCAATTGCGGTTTTGGCTCGGGGGACGATCCCGACAAGGTCACGCGAAACCGGGCGATCGCCGCCGATCGACTGGGCCTGGATGAGACTCGGCTCATCACCTGCTATCAAATCCACAGCGCCGACGTGCTGACCGTCGAGATGCCATGGCGGCGCGAGGAATCGCCGCGTGCGGACGGCATGGTGACCGATCGTCCGGGGATAGCGCTGGGCGTGCTCGCCGCGGATTGCGCGCCGGTGCTGTTCGCCGATCCCGAGGCCGGAGTGATCGGTGCGGCGCATGGCGGCTGGCGCGGCGCCCTCGGCGGCGTGATGGAGTCGACTGTCACCGCCATGGTCGCACTCGGCGCGCTGACAGCGCGCATCCGCGCCGGGATCGGCCCCTGTATCGCCCAGCAATCCTATGAGGTCGGCCCCGAATTTCCCGGCCACTTTGCCGAGGTCGACACCACAAGCGGGGGGTTCTTCGTCCCTGCGGTACGGCCGGGACATTTTCGCTTCGATCTGCCGGGCTATATCGCGCATCGCCTCAGTCGGCTGGGGCTCGCGGCGGTTGCCGATGCGGGCTGCGACACCGTGGCGGACCCGGAGCGGTTTTTCAGCTATCGCCGCGCCTGCCTCACCGGTGAGCGGGATTACGGCCGCGCCTTGGCGGCGATCGCGCTGAACGCCTAACGGATGCCGTATCTGATCATGTTCGCGCTCGCCTGCCTGGTCGGTCTGCTCGTTACCTGCGCGATTACATGACCGGGGCGCGGCGCCGCCTCACCGGGCCGGCGACCGCTGCCGTCGCCGCGCTGATCGCCGCCCTGGTCGATGGCTGCCAACCGCTGCCGCACCCTTTTGCCGATGACCGTCCGCCGGCGGCGTTGATCGCCGTACCGGACAGCTTTAACGTCACGGTCGGTGCGTTCGAGGGAGAGCCACGCGCGACCGCCGACAAACTGCGGCGCGTCGTCGCGAAAGAGCTGCTCAAGCACAACATCCCGGCCAGCGACGAGACCTCCAGCAAAACCAGCTACAAGCTCGACGGGCGGATCGAGGAGCGCCCCGACCGCGCGGGAAAATCGTTTGTTACCGTGTTCTGGCGGCTGCGCGACCCGCGCGGCGCCATTGTCAGCGAGCGCAGCGATCGGCTGGCGGCACCGACCCATGACTGGGCGGTCGGCGGCGACGGTCCTGTCACGCAATTGGCCTCGGCGGGGGCGGGCGGGGTTGCCGCGCTGCTGACCGACCAAACCCCAAAGGAAGCACCTGGCGGAGGCCGCGTTCGCGTCGCGATCCGCCAGATCGAGGGCGCATCGGGCGACGGCAACAATTCGCTGGCCCTGTCGCTGGCCGCTGTCCTCAAGCACCAGGATATCGATCTTGTCGATGCAGCGAGCGGCAAGCCCGATCTCATGGTGGACTGCCAGGTCAAGCTCGGTCCGGCGCCGAGCGGCCAGCAGCACGTCGCAATCGTCTGGCGCGTCAGCCGCGTCGGTGGCGGCGAGATCGGCCAGGTCGCTCAGGAAAACGACGTGCCGCGTGGCCGCCTCGACGGCGCCTGGGGCGACGTCGCCTATAGCGTCGCGATGGCGGCCGAAGGCGGCATCATGCAGTTGGTCGATCGCGGCACGCCGCCGCAGCGCCACATTCCCGATGCGGCCGCCGCGGCTTCCGACATACCGCCACCTCCCGACGCGTCCGCGATCCCCACGGCGGCCCCTCCCGCCGGGCCACCGGTCGCCGGCAATATTGCCTCGCCCGAGGTTAACCTGCCACCGGTCGATGTGGCGCCGCAGCCAAACCGTGGCACCGTGCCAGGCCTGTTGCCGCTCAGCCGCGGCGTGCCCCTGCCCCAGCTGCCATGATGCCGGCCGCGACGTTGGAGCCGGTCTGTCTTCAGCGATCCAAGTGCGAATGGAAAAATAGCAGGCGTCTGCAGAAGACTGGCAATCTGGAGCATGCCAGTTGACGGCGCTGGCAAACGACCGAGGCTCAGCCTCAGCCGTCCGAACAAGGAGGTGGCGTGATGGCGCGTCTGTTGTCGCTGAATGCGGGCCTCCCGCGCGATGTTGAATGGCAGGGACGCACGGTGCGCACCGGGATCTGGAAGGAGCCGGTGCAAGGCCGGCGCATGGCGCGGCGGCTCAACATCGATGGCGACGGTCAGGGCGACCTGGCGGGGCACGGCGGCGAACAGCGCGCGGTTTTCGTCTACCAAATCGAATCCTATCGCTATTGGCAAAATCAGCTCGGCCGAAGCGACTTCACGCACGGGCAGTTTGGCGAGAACTTCACCGTCGAAGGCCTCGCCGACGATGAGGTGTGCATCGGCGATCGCTATCGGGTCGGGAGCGCGTTATTCGAGGTCACTCAGCCGCGCGTGACGTGCTACCGGCTCGGCATTCGGATGAACGAGCCGCAAATGCCCGCTTTGCTCGTGTCGCACGACAGGCCGGGCTTCTACTTTCGCGTCATCGAAGAAGGCGAGGTCGGGGCGGGTGACGAGATCGTAAAGGTCATGCAGGGTCCCGAAGGCGTGACCGTCGCCGAGATCAATGCGTTGCTGTACAAGCCTGGCCATCCGGCCGATCGATTAGAGAGGGCGTTGCGCGTTCCCGCGTTGAGCGCGGGCTGGCGGGGCTCGCTCCGCGCGCTGCTGGAACAGGCGCGAAGCTCAGATGCGACAACCGGTAATGCCGGGCTCGCTCCGGCCGCAGGCTCGATGCCGGCGTGGGCGGGATTTCGCCCAATGCGGGTGATCGCCAAGACCCGGGAAAGCAGTAACGTGACCTCGCTCCAGTTCGAGCCCGTCGATGCAGGATCTCTCGCCGCCGGGCTGCCCGGACAATTTGCCGTGCTGCGCCTGCGGCCGGCACCCGATGCACCGCCGCTGCTGCGGAGCTACTCGCTATCCAGTGTGCCGAGCGAAGCTCGCTATCGCATCAGCGTCAAACGCAACGCCGGCGGCGCAGCCGGCGCTTACATCGCTGATGGGGTGCGACCCGGCGACGTTATCGAGATGACCGCCCCACGCGGCGGATTCACCTTGCAGCCGGGCGACGGACCGGTTGTCCTCTTGAGCGCCGGTATCGGCGCGACACCGGTGCTGGCGATGCTACATGCGCTGGTCGCCGCCGAATCATCAAGACAGGTCTGGTGGCTGCACGGCGCCCGCGACGGCGACGAGCATGCTTTCGCTGAAGAAGTGCGCTCCGCTGTCGGAGCGTTGCCCCATGCTTGTAGCCACATTCGCTACAGCGCGCCCCGCCCTGATGATCGGCGGGGCGTCGATTTTGATGCGCAGGGTCGGCTTGGTATCGCCGTTCTCGACGAATTGGGTGTGCCGAAGGATGCGGACTTCTACCTCTGTGGACCGGCGGCCTTTATGGCCGATCTGACGGCCGGTCTTGCCGCAGGGGGCGTACCGAGTAACCGGATTCATACCGAAACCTTCGGCGCCGGCCCATCGCGGACGCCAGGCATCGCCGCAACACTCCCGAAGCCACCGCATCCTCCGACAGGTCCGGTTGGGTCGGGGCCGCTCGTGTCGTTCGCGCGCAGCGGTCTCAACGTCCACTGGGGGCCGTCGTTTCAGAGCCTGCTTGAATTGGCCGAGGCCTGCGACGTACCGGTGCGGTGGGCCTGCCGCACTGGTGTCTGCCACAATTGCGAGACCGCGCTCGTTGCCGGCGCCATCAGTTATCGGCCTGACCCGATCGAGCCGCCAGCCGCCGGCAACGTGCTGATCTGCTGCTCCCAACCCAATTCCGATGTCGTAATCGATCTTTGATGGGAGATGACCGAGGAGATTTGCATGGAAGACGGCGAGATCCGAGCGGCCCTGGATCGCCACTGGGCGGCGTCCGACGCGGACGATTTCGAGGCGGAGCACGACATCTACCGAGAGGATGCGGTGCTCGAATATCCGCAATCGGGCGAGCGCATCCGTGGCCGGCGCAATATCCAGTCGTCTCGCGCCGCGCAGCCGAACCGGAAGCGCTTTACCGTCCGGCGGATCATCGGCGCGGGTGACCTCTGGGTCACCGAATATGTTCTGAGCTATGACGGACGACCGTCCTACACCGTGAGCATCATGGAATTTCGCGACGGGAAGGTCGTCCGCGAGACCCAGTATTTCGGCGATCCGTTCGAGCCGGGAGCCTCGCGCGCGCAATGGGTTGAACGAATGCCCTGAAGCGGGAAGGATTGCCGCCGCTCGCTCGAAAACCCGGTGGCGCATTGCGACATTCAAACCGAGGCGCCAAGGCGAAACCCGGTTGATTGCGTCGCCGCCGACGCTTTATTACAATTCTGTGCGCGTGACGCCGCGGGACCGGGCCTGCCGGCGCCGGCGCCGGCCGAGCCAGATGAAAATCCTGACCTGTAACGCCAATCGGCCGCTTGCCGAGACGATCTCCGTTTATTTGAGCCTGCCGCTGACCCGTGCCAGCGTGCGCCGATTCTCCGACATGGAGGTCTTCGTCGAGGTCCAGGAAAACGTGCGCGGCGAAGACGTTTTTGTGATCCAACCCACCTCTTACCCGGCCAACGACAATCTGATGGAGCTGCTGGTCGCTTTGGACGCGCTGAAGCGCGCCTCGGCGCGACGGATCACCGCTGTCATCCCGTATTACGGCTATGCGCGGCAGGATCGCAAAACATCTTCACGCTCGCCGATCTCGGCGAAGCTGGTGGCCAACCTGATCACAGCCGCCGGCGCCGACCGCATCCTGACCATGGATTTGCACGCACCGCAGATCCAGGGTTTCTTCGACATCCCCGTCGACAATCTCTACGCCTCGCCGGTGCTGGTGAAAGATATCAAGGAGAACCACGCCAACCAGAGGCTCGTCATCGTCTCGCCAGACGTCGGCGGCGTCTTGCGGGCGCGCGACATCGCCCGGCGGGTCGATGCCGATCTCGCGATCATCGACAAACGACGCGAGCGCGCGGGTGTTTCCGAGGTGATGAACATCATTGGCGATGTCGAGGGCAGCCATTGCATTCTCGTCGACGATATCGTCGACAGCGCGGGGACGCTGTGCAATGCCGCCCAGGCGCTGGTGGAGGCCGGCAGCAAGGCGGTTTACGCCTATGTCACGCATGGCGTGCTTTCGGGCGGCGCGGTGGCGCGTGTCGCCTCGTCACCGATCGAGAAGCTGGTGATGACTGACAGCATCGTCGCGACCGAGGCGGTGAGGCTGTCGCGCAATATTCGCCAGCTGACGATCGCGCCGCTGATGGCCGAAGCGATCATGCGGATCAGCGAAGAACGGTCGGTTTCGAGTCTGTTCAATTGATTTTGCGCGGCGGCGAGGGTAAACCCCGCGGCCAAATCCGATCGTTGGAGTAGAGACACGGGCAGCACTGCCCGTTTTCGTTTGAAGGAGTGAAGACAGATGCCCGAGATCATCAGCCTCAGCGCCGAGCCGCGCGCCAGCGCCGGCAAGGGCGCCGCCCGGGCAACGAGGCGCGCCGGCCGGGTACCCGGAATCATCTACGGCGACAACAAGGAGCCGACGCTGATCAGCCTGGAGCCGCGCGAGCTGGCGCGGGCTACCCATCGCGCCGGGTTTTTCGCGACGATCGTCGATGTATTCGTGGACGGGGCGGTACACCGCACGCTGGCGCGCGAGGTGCAGTACCACCCGGTGAGCGATACCGCGCTGCATGTCGATTTTATGCGGGTGGGGGCCAGCGCCCAGGTCCATGTCAGCGTGCCGGTGGTGTTCACCAACCATGAAAGTGCGCCGGGGCTGCGGCGCGGCGGCATTCTCAACATCGCCCGTCACAGCATCGACATTCAGTGCGCGGTGGATGCGATCCCCGAGCGCGTCACCATCGACCTGAACGGAATGGAAATCGGCGACAGCATCCATGTCGAAACGGTGAGCCTGCCGGAAGGCGTGCGCGCCGTGCTAGGAACGCGCGACTCGACGATCGCCAGCATTGCGACCTCGTCGGCGGTGCGCGAAGAGGCGTTGGCGTCCGCCAGCGCGCCGGCCGAGGAGGCGGCGACCGCCGCCGGGGCCTGATCGGCCGGGCGCGGGCGGCGGCTCGCCATGCGCCTTATCGTCGGTCTCGGCAATCCGGGGCTGCGTTACGCCAAAAACCGGCACAATGTCGGCTTTGTCGCGATCGATGCGATCGCGCGGCGCTATGGGTTTCCTGGCTATCGGGACCGCTTCAAGGGCGAACTGGCGGAGGGGTTGATCGGCGGCGAAAAGCGGCTGCTCTTCAAGCCGCAGACATTTATGAACGCCTCGGGCGAGGCGGTCTTGGCTGCGGCGAGCTTTTATAAGATCCCGCCCGGCGACATTGTCGTGATCCATGACGAGATCGACCTCAAACCCGGCAAGCTGCGCGTCAAGCGCGGCGGCGGCAGCGCGGGGCATAACGGGCTGCGCTCGATCGACGCCCTATTGGGCGCCGACTACTGGCGGGTGCGCGTCGGGGTCGGTCATCCCGGCGTCAAAGAATTGGTGCAGCCTTACGTGCTGCAGAATTTCACCGCCGAGGAGATCAGCGAATGGGTTGGCCCGCTGGTCGATGCGCTGGCTGAGACGATACCGCTTTTGCTGGCGGGCGATGCGGCCGCCTTTATGAGCGAGGTGGCGCGTCGCTGCGCCCCGCCCGATGATAAGGCTCGTGTGAAGGCGGAATCTTAGATGGGTTTTTCCTGCGGCATTGTTGGGCTGCCGAATGTCGGCAAATCGACGCTGTTCAACGCGTTGACCGCGACCCAGGCGGCCGAGGCAGCGAACTATCCTTTCTGCACGATCGAGCCCAATGTCGGTCGCGTCGCGGTGCCGGACGAGCGGCTCACGGTCTGCGCGAAGCTTGGCAAATCAGCGAAGATCGTGCCGACGCAATTGGAATTTGTCGATATCGCCGGGCTGGTGCGCGGCGCAGCGCAGGGACAAGGATTGGGCAATCAGTTTCTCGGCCATATCCGCGAGGTCGACGCGATCGCGCATGTGCTGCGTTGCTTTGGCGACGACAATGTCGTGCATGTCGAGGGGTCGGTCGATCCTGTGCGCGACGCCGAGGTGGTCGAGACCGAGTTGATGCTCGCTGACCTCGATAGCCTGGAGCGCCGGGTTGCTGCCGCCGAGAAGCGCGCCCGCGGCGGCGACAAGGAAGCCAAAGCCCTACTTGACATTGCCGAGCCGCTGCTCGCCGGCTTGCACGACGGCAAGCCGGCGCGCGCGACTGGTATTTCGCAAGCCGAATTGCGGCCGCTGCAGCTCCTCAGCGCCAAACCGGTCCTTTATATTGCCAATGTCGATGAGGCCGACGCGTCGGAGGGCAACGCGCAGAGCCGGCGCGTCGCCGATTATGCGGCGGCGCAAGGCGCGGGAATGGTGGTCATCTCAGCAGCGATTGAAGCCGAATTGATGCGGCTCGGCGACGAGGCCGAGCGGCGCGACTACCTCGAAGCACTCGGCCTCTCCGAACCGGGCTTGGCACGGGTCATCCAGGCCGGCTACCGGCTGCTCGACCTCGTGACGTTTCTCACCGTCGGCCCCAAGGAGGCGCGCGCTTGGACCGTGCCGCACGGCGCCAAGGCGCCGCAAGCCGCCGGGGTCATTCACAGCGACTTCGAGAAGGGCTTTATCCGCGCCGAAACGATTTCATACGCGGACTTCGTCGCGCATGGCGGCGAGCAAGGCGCCAAGGACGCCGGCCGTATGCGACTTGAAGGCGCGGACTATGTCATCGCTGACGGCGATATCATGCATTTCCGGTTCAATGTGTAGCTACAGCTGCTAGAGGTCTGACGATGCCCCTCGCCAATTCCCCGCGTGTTGCGGTTATCGGCCTGGGCTCGATGGGGTTCGGCATGGCGACGGCGTTGCTCCGGGCCGGGCTCCACGTGACCGGTTGCGATGTCGTGCCCGCGACTGTCGAGCGCTTTGTCGCGGGCGGCGGCAAGGGCGCGGCGACCCTGGCTGCGGCGGTAAAAGCCGCCGATGTCGTCGTTACGGTCGTCGTTAACGCAGCGCAGACCGAGGCTGTGCTGTTCGGGCCCGACGGTGCGGTCGGTGCGATGCCGGAAGGATCGGTGGTCGTCTCCTCGGCGACAATGGACCCGGACATCGCACGTGCGTTCGCAAAGCGCGTCGAGGCCGCTGGCCGGCTCTATCTCGATGCGCCGATCAGCGGCGGCGCGCAGCGCGCCGCCGAAGGTGCGCTGACGGCGCTCGCTTCCGGCGGCCGCGCGGCATTTGCCAAAGCCCGGCCGGCGCTCGATGCGATGGCGGCGACGCTTTATGACCTCGGCGACGAGCCCGGCCAGGGCGCGGCGTTCAAGATGATCAACCAGTTGCTCGCCGGTGTGCACATCGCGGCCGCCTCCGAGGCAATGGCTTTCGCTGCGCGGCAGAACCTCGACCTGCGCAAGGTCTATGAGGTCATTACCGCCTCCGCCGGCAATTCCTGGATGTTCGAGAACCGCATGCCGCATGTTCTCGACGCCGATTACACCCCGCGCAGCGCGGTGGAGATTTTTGTGAAGGATCTCGTCATCGTGCAGGATATGGCGCGCAACGCGCGCTTCCCGGTGCCGATGGCTGCGGCTGCGTTGCAGATGTTTCTCGCCACCGCCGCGTCCGGCATGGGCCGCGACGACGATGCCTCGGTGGCGCGGCTCTATGCGAAAATGGGCGGAGCGAAGCTGCCGGAATAGGGAGGCTCAGCATGCAAACGCAGACGGGGTCGGCGATCGATTCGTGGGAGAAACGCTGGGGCACCGAGGAAGGCCGCGCCGATTGGATCGACGCACATCCCGCGGTGGTCGGGCTGCTGCCCGAATTGAAGGCACGCGGGGTTCGGCGTGCGCTCGATCTCGGCTGCGGCGTGGGGCGGCACGCGCTGGTGCTCGCGAACGCCGGCTTCGAGGTCGATGCCTTCGACGGCAGCGAAACCGGGCTGGCGGTGCTGCGCGACACCGCCGCGTCGCGTGGCCTGAGGCTCGGCACCAAGCATGGCAACGCCGACTCGCTGCCCTATCCTGACGGCGTGTTCGACTTCGTGCTGTCGTGGAACGTCATCTACCACGGCACGATGGGCGACACCGGTGCGCGGATCGCCGAGATCTGGCGCGTGCTGAAACCCGGCGGACTTTACCAGGGCACGATGCTGCCGACGCGCAACAGCAACTACGGCATCGGCCGGCTCGTCGCACCCGGCACCTATGTCAATGACGGCCCAGATACCGAGCGCGCGCACCCGCATTTCTATTGCGACGCCGCGACGCTGGTCACTTTGTTTTCTGGGTTCGAGCTGCTGAGCCTTAGCCAGGAACAGCAGAAAAAAGCCGGCTCGTGGCATTGGAATATCGTCGCCGAGCGTCTCCCCGGTTAGAAATTAGGGCTGCGAGACCCGGAACTGGCCAAAAACGAGAGGGAGGAATGCGATGGACTTTACCGGAAAGGTCGCACTGATCACCGGCGGGGGCGGCGGTATCGGCCGCGCGGCGGCGCTGGCGTTCGCCAAGGCGGGCGCCAAGGTCGTGGTGGTCGACCGCGACGCGGCGGCGGGCGAAGCGACGGCCGGGATCATCAAGCAGCAGGGCGGCGAGGCTAAATTTGTCGCGGCCGACGTCACCAAATCGGCCGATGTCGCCAATTATGTCAAGGAAACGCTCGATACCTACGGCCGCATCGACTGCTTCTTCAATAATGCCGGGATCGAGGGTGCGCTCGCCCATACCGCCGATTACGACGAAGCGATGTTCGACCAGGTGATCGGCATCAACGTCAAGGGCGTGTTTCTCGGCTTGCGTCATGTGCTGCCGGTGCTGATCAAGCAGAAATCCGGGTCGGTGGTGAACACCGCCTCGGTCGCAGGCCTCGTCGCGACGCCGGGCATGCCGGCCTATGTCGCCTCAAAACACGCGGTGATCGGCCTCACCAAAACCGCGGCGGGCGAGGTCGCGCGCGAGGGCGTGCGTGTCAACGCCGTGTGCCCCGGCCCGGTGGATACTCGGATGATCCACTCGCTTGAAAAGATGATCAATCCCAACGATCCGGACAGTGTCGGCAAGCGCTACCAGTCGGTTATTCCTTCGGGCCGTTACACGACACCGGAAGAAATTGCGAACATGGTGCTGTTCCTGTCGTCCGATCTCGCGAGCAATATCACTGGCGCGCAATACGTCGTCGATGGCGGGCGCACAGCGATCGGCGGCGCGGTAACGCAGGCGATGCAGAGCTAAAGCTTGCCGACCGCGTCGATGACTTCGGCCTCGGTGAGGATCTGCGGCAGAACCGTCGCGGTGCCGCCCTTGTCGTAGAGCAGGTAGAGCGGCACGCCGCTTCGCCCGAAGCTCTGTAGAAACCGCGCGATCTCCGGGTCCTGTCGGGTCCAGTCGCCTTTCAGCGCGACGATGTGGTGCGCGGCAAATGCCGCTCGCACGGCGTCGCGGTCGAGCGTCGTGCGCTCGTTGACGATGCAAGTGAGACACCAGGCGGCGGTGAGGTTTACAAACACCGGCTCGTGCGCGGCGTTGAGCGCGGCGAGTCGGGTTGGGGTGAAAGCCTCGTAGGACAGGCCATCGCCCGTCGCCGCTAGCGACGAGCGTCCCGCGGCGGGCGTCAGCATTCCCGCCATCACCACCGCCGCGACAAGGCTCGCGGCGGCCAGCGCACTGCCGGGGCGCCGTATCGACCCGGTCGCGAAGCGCGTGCGGCCATAGACCCACACGGCAAACCCGATCAGCACCAGCCCGAACAGCGCCATCAGCGCGCCCTCCGGACCGACCTCCTGGATCAGCACCCAGATGAGCCAGGCGACGGTCGCGTAGAGCGGGAACGCGAGAACCTGTTTCAGCGTCGCCATCCAAGCGCCCGGCCTCGGCAACTTGCGGCCAATGCCGGGCACGAGGCTGGCGCCGAGCAGCGGGGCGGCGAGCCCGGCTCCGAGCGCGACAAAGATCGCCAGCGCCAGCCATGCGGGCGCAACCAGCGCGAAACCGAGCGCCGCGCCCATAAACGGCGCGGTGCAAGGGGTTGCGACCACCGTTGCCAGCACGCCGGTAAAGAATGCACCAGCCAGCCCCTCGCGGCCGGCGAGCCGGCTGCCGATCCCGGCAAACCCGCTGCCGAACTCGGCGACGCCTGAGAGCGACAGACCCATCGCCAGCAACAGATAGGCGAGCAGGCCGACGACCAGCGGTGATTGCAGCTGAAACCCCCAGCCGATCGCCGCGCCGCCAGCGCGCAGCGCCACCAGCGCCCCGCCCAGCGCCGCGAAGCTCAGCACCACGCCGAGCGAATAGGCGATCCCGTGATGATGCCGACGCGCCGGATCCGCGCCGGCAAAGCTCAACACTTTCAGCGACAGGATCGGAAAGACGCAAGGCATCAGATTGAGGATCACCCCGCCGACAACGGCGAAGAGCAGCGCCTGCCACCAGCCGAGCAGGCCAGCGCTGGCCTCAGGCGCAGGCGCGCTCGGCGCTGCGCTGATCTGATAGCCGCGCGCCGGCCTGTCGGCGCCGTGCAACACCAAAACGCCATCGAGCATCTTTGGAACGGCGGCGTTCGGGCTGGTCGATTTGGGCAAGATCAGCGACAGTCCGCCCTGCTGAAGGGTGGTTTTCGGCTTGGCCGAATGATCGATCGCGTTGTCGGCATTGGGGAAGAATTGCGCCGTCGGCTGCCGCAAGCCGGCAATAGCTGCCGCCGGGACGATCAGCCGTAAGTCGTGACCGTCATCGACAAACTGCGCGGCGAATGGCGCCGCCACAGGCAGCTTTGCGCGAGCCGCCGCGAACCGGGCTGCTTGCGCCGGATCGGGCGCGCCGGAACCTCCAGGCAGATCGAACGACAGATGCGCTTCGCCGGGAATGCAGATTTCCGAACAGACGAGATACTTGACCGCAGCCTCGAGATGCGCCGCAGCGCCAGCGTCAAACCCGGCTGGGACCGCGATCGGCACCAGCAGATCGGCATCGCCGGCATAACCATAATTGCCGATGCCGCCGACGAGAAACCGCTCCGGCACCGGCCAGTCGATCGCTCCGGCGGAAAATCCTTGCGGCAATGTCCAGTCGATCGTCGTCGGCAGACCGGAATCGCCGGGGTTTTTCCAGTAGATGTGCCAGCCGGGCGCGATCGTGAGCGCGAGATCGACCCACAGCGTTTGACCCGGCGCGACGGTGGTGCTTTGCGCGAAGAGCAGCGGCTTGACGAGATCGGCGGCACGCGGCGGCGCGGCAAAAGCGCCCGGCGCGAACAGCAGGCCTGCCAGCCCCCATAAAACCCGAAGATAGATCGCCAATCGTCTCAATGCCTTGTGCCCCGCCCCTGGCTGCGATCGTGCGAAACGATCGCCGTCAAAGATGAGGTGCGGGCGGGCAAATTAAATCGCCGGGTCACATTATCTTGACAACAAAACTGCCCGATCCTAGGGACTTCCGCCCCTTTTGGACCCCGGCCGCCATGACAGATACAATCCACGCCCACCTCGATGGCCGCCTCGTGATCGTCGGCTTTGGCAGCATCGGCCAAGGCGTGCTGCCGCTTATCCGGCGCCATATCGCGATTGCGCCGGAGCGTATCACGATCGTCACCGCCGAGCCGCGCGGCCACGAGGTCGCAGCCGAATATGGCGTCAAATTTGTCGAAACCGCACTCACCCGTGAAAATTACCGCGCGATCCTCGACCCGCTGCTCGGTGCTGGGGACTTCCTCCTCAATGTGTCGGTCGACGTGTCGAGTGTAGCGCTGATCGAACTGTGCCAGGAGAAAGCCGCGCTCTACCTCGACACCTGTATCGAGCCGTGGCCGGGTGGTTATACGGACCCCAACCTGTCGCCGTCGCAGCGCTCGAATTACGCGCTGCGCGAAAGCGCACTGGCCTTGAAGCAGCGCCATGCCGGCGGCGCGACCGCAGTGCTGACGCACGGCGCCAATCCCGGGCTCGTCTCGCATTTCGTTAAACAGGCGCTCGTCGATCTGGCGCACGGCGACGACCCGGCGGCCGCGATCCCGACCGACCGCACTGGCTGGGGCCATCTCGCCGAGCGGCTTGGAGTGAAGGTCATCCACGTCGCCGAGCGGGACACCCAGGTCGCTTCGCTACCGAAGGCCGTCGGGGAGTTTGTCAACACCTGGTCCATCGACGGGTTTGTCAGCGAAGGTTTGCAGCCCGCCGAGCTCGGCTGGGGCTCGCATGAGCGGACCCTTCCGGAGGATGGGCGGCGCCACGATTTCGGCAGTGGGGCGGCGATTTACTTGCTGCGGCCGGGTGCCGGGACGCGTGTCCGGAGCTGGACGCCGTTGGAAGGTCCCTATATCGGCTTTCTCATCACCCACAACGAATCGATCTCGATCGCCGATTACTTCACGGTGCGCGACGGTGGCAACGTGCGCTACCGCCCGACCTGCCATTATGCCTATCACCCGTGCGACGACGCGGTGCTCAGCGTCCACGAATTCGGCGGCAAGAACTGGCAACTTCAGCCAAAAAAGCGGCTGATGATGGACGAGATCATCAGCGGGATCGACGAGCTTGGCGTGCTGCTGATGGGGCACCGCAATCACGTCTATTGGTACGGTTCGCGCCTGTCGATCGAACAGACGCGCGCGATCGTTCCGCACAACAACGCCACATCGCTGCAAGTGACGGCGGCCGTCCTGGCGGGCATGGTCTGGGCGATCGAGCACCCGCGCGCCGGCATCGTCGAACCCGAGGAACTCGATTTCGCGCGCATCCTCGAAGTGGCTGGACCCTATCTCGGTGATGTCGTCGGCGTTTACGGTGACTGGAGCCCGTTGCACGACCGCGAGCGACTGTTCCCCGAGGATCTCGATCGCGTCGATCCGTGGCAGTTCAAGAACATGCGCGTCGTGTGACACAGCCGATGCGGCGGCGGGTCTGGCTGATCGTGCTCGTGTTTTACGGGGTGGGTGCGATCGCCGACGGTGCTTATCACCTCACCGTGCAGTCATCACCGGCGTCGCGCGCCAATCCGATTGCGGCGATTCCGGTGGCGATTTGCGCCGGCCTGTTTTGGCCGATCGATATCATCGCCCGGCGCCTGCTGCTGTCCTCCTAGAAGATGTTGAAGGCGATGCCCACGAGCCAGAAAATGGCGAAGGACAGGACCGCCATGACAAAGATCATCACGATCTGAAGAAAATGGGCAACCTGCGCACCGGTTGACGGGCGAGCCGGCTCTTCGGTGCCTTCGACCAGATAATCGTCGGACATTGGGCTGATCGGGTCGCCGCGGCGCATCACCATCTCGGCGGTCCGCCGCGCCGTGGGCATCGGCTGGATTCTGCGTCGCCGGAAGGTCAGCGCCATATTGCCCTCAACGGATCACTATTTGGCGGTGCTCGCCGCTTCGGGTCTGTCGCCCGGCGCCGGGTCATGTATGGATTTGGCGACATCGCTTGCCAGCGCTTCGGCGCGGATCTGGTCGAGATGCGGCAGCGCCGAGAACACGTCCTCCGCCCGCCGCGAAGCGGCCTGGTTCTCGCGCCGCCCGGCGGCGAGAAACCAGGCATAGGCGTCAACCGGCGAGGCGGTAACGCCCTCACCCTTCTCGTACATCATCGCGAGGTTCACCATCGCTTGCACGACACCCTGCAATGCGGCGCGACGATACCATAGCGCGGCTTCGGGCAGGTCTTGGCGAAGGCCTCGTCCTTTAGTGTAGCACACCGCGAGATTGTATTGCGCGAGCGGGTAGCCGGCTCGCGCCGCCTTGAGATACCAGGTCGCCGCCTCGGCGAGGTCGACCTTCACGCCGCGTCCCCGCTCGGTCAGCACACCCATATCGTATTGCGCGCGGGCGAGGCCCTGATCGGCCGCGGCGCGAAACCAGGTCGCCGCCGTCGGGTAATCCTGGCCGACACCCTCGCCCTTGGCATAAAGGATCGCCAGCTGCAATTGGCTTTCAGCGTCGCCTGTCTGGGCGCCCTGCTGGAAATAGGCAAAGCGCTTCGCCGGATCGCTGGGTGCTGCCGTAACCGGGTAACGCCGTGTCCGTGAAGAAGGGTCGATCCCGACCTGAGCCACGACGGCTGCGAAGAGACCCAGCAGCACGATTGCACCCGCCGCGATGACCGCGAACCGCTCCGCTCGGCGGGCTGGCAGCGGCGGCAAGCGATCGCGCAGGAGTGCCCGCCCGCGAGGCGGCTTTCTCGCCCGCAAGACGGCGGCTGAACCGGACAATGCCGCGGGTTTCGCCGCGGCAGGCAGCGCCACTAAATCGGTGGCGAGTGACGCCGATGCCTTGGCCTCCGGAGGTACCGCCGCGGGCACGTCAGCCGCCGGCAAAACCGTTGCCTCGGTCCCGGGCGGCGCCGTCAAGTCGGGCATCGGCCGCACAGGCTCCGGCTCGATCATTTCGGGGATGTCCAGCGGCGCGACCTGCCGGGCTTGCGCGATTGTCCCTGCGGGCTTCTTGGGTCCCAGAAACTGATGGCGCGGCTGCCGTCGGCTCGGGGTCGCCTCCGGCACCGGTTCGACCAGCCGCGGCAACTCAAAGACCGGTTCGCCGTACGCGGCGCGGATGCCGGGCGTCGCTGGGGGGCCGTCAGCGGTGGTGCTCGGGCTCGACATGGTTACCAATTCTAACGGGCTTTGTCCGATTGCAAGAGTCAATCGGCGACAGCCTGCGCGACATCGCGCCCGTTCGGCTCATCGCGCGATCGAGATTTGCCCGGAACGCGACAGACGCGCAGGTGTTGTTCTTTCAGTAAAAATGAACCACAGCGAAGGAACCGCAATGACAAAAATCATGATGCTGCCGGCCGCCGGCTTTATCCTTCTCGGATTGGCTGCGTGCAATCCCTACAACCCAGCCGATCGCGCGCTGGGCGGCGCCGCAATCGGCGCCGGCGCGGGCGCCGCGACGGGTGCGGCGATCGGCGGCGGTCCAGGGGCCGCGACAGGGGCCGCCGTTGGTGCGGGTCTCGGCGCGGCGACTGGCGTCCTCACGACGCCGGCCCCGCCGCCCCGCTACTAAGGCCCGCGTGTAAGACAACGCCGCCGTCACCATCCCGACGGCGGCGCTTTTCGTTGATAGATCGCTATTCGTAACCTGGCGGTGCGCTAAACCCGCCGATCTCTGTCGCCAGGAGCCGGGCGAACTCGATCGTCGTGGGGTCTTCGCCCTCCGGGCCGATGATCTGCACCCCGACCGGCAGACCGCGCTCAGTCCGGCCGATCGGCGCCACCGTCACCGGCAGATAACAGAGCGCGGCGGGTCCCGCCCAGATCGTGTCGACATGCGGCCGCGGTTCGCCGTTGACGATCACCCGGCGCGCGCCGCGGTCCGGGTTGTGATCGTGCGGGAACGCCGCGGTGGCCCCGACTGGCGCGAGCAGCACATCGTAACGCGTGAAGAATTCCTGCCACGCATAGCGCAGCTTGTTGCGCGCTTCGTTGGCCTGTCCCCAGGCGCGGTGCGTCGCGGTCGCGCCGCGCGCGATATGCGCCGTCGGGCTCATGTCGCCCGGCGAGAGCGCGGCGGCGATTTTGACCTGCTCGGCATAAGCCGCTTCGGTCAAGCGCGAGCCGGTCGCCGCGCGCAGCAGCAACATGAACAGCCGTTCGTTTTCTTCGAGGGTGATCGGCGTTTTGACCTCCCGGTCGACCTTCGCGCCAGCGTTACCGATCGCGGTGATCGCCTGGTCGATGAGGCTCGCGACACTGCCGTCGATCGGCGCCAAGGATGAGGGGCCCCACACCCCGACGCGGAAATCGGCGAGCCGCTTGCCGCGCGGCACCGGCAATGCGACACGCCACGCCGCTTGCTGCAGCAGATCCGGGCCGGCGAGGACGTCAAGCGCCAACGCCAGGTCCTCGGCGTGGCGCGCTATCGGCCCGACCACCGAGATGTCGGTCGGCGTCACCACGTCTGGCGGGCCGTGACCGCGTGTCGGGATCAGCCCAAAGCTCGGCTTATGGCCATAGACACCGCAAAAATGCGCCGGATTGCGCAGCGACCCTGCGATGTCGCTGCCCGCGCCCAAGGCACTCATCCCCGCCGCCTGGGTCGCCGCTTCGCCACCGGACGAACCGCCGGGCCCGCAATCAAGCGCCCACGGGTTGTTGGTTGTCCCGTAAATGTCGTTATAGCTCTGGGAATCCTGCAGCATGTAGGGAACGTTGGTCTTGCCGAAGATGACCGCGCCTGCGCGCTCCAGCCGGTCGACCAGCACCGCGTTGGCGGACGGGATGTTATCCTTCCAAGCCGGGTTGCCAAAGGTCGTTGGCAGCCCAGTGATGTTGAAGGATTCCTTCACCGTCATCGGCAGGCCGTGCAGCGGCCCCCAGCTTTCGCCCCGGGCCAGCGCCGCATCGGCGGCGCGGGCGCGGTCCCGCGCCTTGTCGATCTGCCAGGCGATGATCGCATTGAGCCGCGGGTTGTATTTGTCGGCGCGCGCCAGAAAAAAATCGAGCAGCTCCAGGCAGCCGATCTTGCGGTCGCGAATTTCCGCCGTGAGTTGCGTCGCCGAGGCGAAAGCGTGGTTCTCCATGAGTCCTCAGGCCGTCAGGATTTCGAGCACGTGACCGTTGGGGTCGTCGAAATAGACGCCGCGTCCGCCGCGGCGGTGGTTGATCTCGCCGTCGGTGCGCGAGCGCGGGCCGCTGCCATAGCTGATCCCCTCGGCCTTGACGCGGCCAAAGATCGCATCGAACTCGGCCTCGCTGACCTTGAAGGCGTAATGATGCGACTTGAACTCGCCGCGCTCGTCAAAATCGAGCGTCAGCTCGTCATTGACCTGAACCGGGGCGAAATGCGAGTGCGGGCCTTTGTATTCCAGGCCGAAAACACGCGCGAAGAACTCCGCCGAGGCGACCTTGTCATATGCCGGAACGATCGTGTGATTGAGGGTGATGGCCATCTCTTCCTCCTGAGGGGATGACGCACGGCAGGGTAGCGCGATTTCGGCTTTGACTAAAGCGGACTGCGCTGCAACATCCGCGCCGTCTTACAGGCGTTAGGGGAAGTGCGGGTGAAATTCGGCATCGTCTCGGACATCCATTGCAACGCCGCAGGGCTGCGACAGGCGCTGGCGTTGATGGGGGATGTCGACGAGCTGATCTGCCTCGGTGACAGCATCTGGGAATATCGCTTTTCGAACGAGGTGGCGGAGATCCTCAAGGGGCGACGCGCGTACACGATCCTCGGCAATCACGAGGAATGCTTCTTCGGGCCGCTCGGTGAACGGGCACGGGCGCGCGTCGACAATGACGACTCGCTGATGACGTGGCTCGCGGACCGGCCGCACCGGATCGAACTCGAAGCAGGCGGCAAAAAGCTGCTGCTGATCCATTCGACGCCGTGGGAGCCGCGTGGCGCCTATATCCATCCCGACAGCCCGGACCTGGCGCGCTTTGCGGAGGCCGATGCCGATTTTGTGCTTTATGGCCATACGCACCGCCAAGTCGCCAAGCGCTTCGGCCATGTGACGGTGATCAACCCCGGTTCGGCCGGCGACGCGCGGGATCACGGCAACGGCAGGCGGCTCAGCTGCGCCGTGCTCGACACCGTGAGCGAGGCGGTCACCATCATCGATTTCGCGGACCCGCGCCGCGATGAATGACACCGCTTCGATCCGCACCGCGCCCGGGCAATATTTTGAGGATTACCCGGTTGGTGCCGTCTTCATCGGCGGACCGATCACGGTCAGCGAGCAGGATATCCTCGATTTCGCCCGCCGTTTTGATCCGCAGCCGATGCATGTCGACAAGGCAGCGGCGGAAGCCGGGCCGTTTCACGGGCTGATCGCCAGCGGCTGGCACACGGGCAGCCTGATGATGCAGATGCTCGCGCGCCATTTCGTTCCGTCGCCAGGCAATCTGCCGTCGCCGGGGGTCGACGAACTGCGCTGGGTGCGTCCGGTGCGGCCCGGCGATGCACTGAGCCTGCGCGTCATGGTCGAGAGCGCCCGCCGCTCGCGCTCGAAACCCGATCAGGGCGTCGTCACCAGCCTGGTCGAGGTCCTGAACCAGAGCGGCGAGGTCGTGATGAGCCTGAAGCCGGTGAGCCTGATACGCTGCCGGCCCGATTAGCGTCACGCCGTTGGGGTCTTCATGGCTGCAACACGCCTTCTATCAGCCGGTCGAGCGATCGTCGTAGCAGTGGCCATGCTTGCTGGCCTCGCCGCGCGCGCCGGCGCGGAGCCGCGGGTCGTCGCCGACCCTGGCTTGGTCGCCTCGGACCAGGCGCTGATGCTGGATGAGGCGAAAGCCATCACGGAACTCGAACGCCGCTTGCGCGCTCAGGTAACGCCGCGCGATGGCCTCCTTGTGATCATCGACCGCAGCGGCACGACGCCAGGGGTCACCGTGGTGCCGGCGACGATCATCTGGGGCGTCGATTGCGGCGATAGCGGTCTCGCGGTGACCTTCGGCACCGGCAGCGGCGATACCGATAACGGCGTCGTGCTGCAGCTCACCGGCGCCAGCATCACCGACGACAAATGCACCCGGATCGCGCCGGCGATCGGCGAGGCCGTGCTGGCGCTGACCCGGGGCAATTGACATCGCGATTATTCGGGAATGATGTCGCCCGAGCCGCCGAATTCCTTCGGAAAGTCCTTGAGCTTGGGTAGGCCGTCGCGCATCGGCAGCACGGTTTCCGCATAATTGACGTGAACGCCGGGCTTGAATTCAAGCGTCGGCAAGGTCGCCGAGAAGACATCGACCAGCCCTAGGGTCGGGTGGTTGGTCATCAGGTGCCCGCCGCATTTCGAGCAATATTGCCGATAGCTGATCTCGGTCTTGTTGTAGGTCGCGAGATTTTCCGCGCCGGCGGTAACCTTCACCGCGTCGGGCTTCCACAATGTGAAGGCATTGACCGGACCGCCCGACCACGATCGGCATGAGCGGCAATGACAGTAGCCCATCGCCTCGGGTGCACCCGAAGCCTCCAGCTTAACCGCACCGCAAAAGCATTCGCCGGAATGTGATTCCGCCATCATAGGCCTCCGCTGTCGTTGTTTAAGAGAGTGAGCGCCCCAACCTATCGCCTTTTTGGCGTAAGCCGAACGTAAGAATTGTCACACGCCGACGTTGGGGCACGCAATGGCTGCGGCTCCGCTCCAACTATGGCGCGACGCGCCACCCTAGCCAATCGCAGAGCGCTTGCCCTATCACGAGTTCAAGATCGCTGCCTTGGAGCCATGACAGTTCCTCGGTAAACAACGTCACGGCCTGGCGGTAGGTGCAGGGGATGCCGGTCATGTCCGTACCCCAGAAAAACCGGCGCGGGCCGAACGCGTCGAACACCCGCTTCAGATACGGGTGCAGCTTAGGATAAGGGTAGGCCTCGCTCGAATAGCGCGGCAAAGCCGATGCCTTGGCGGCGATGTTGGGGTGTTGGGCGAGGGCAACAAGATTGCCGATATCGTCAAACGCCGCCTCATCCTTGGCGTCGCGCACCAGCGCCAGGTGGTCGATCACAAAGCGCACGCCCGGATGCCGCTCGGCGATCCGTCCAAGCTCTGGCAACAGACCGGGGATCGACACCATCGCCGGCAAGCCGGCGCGCTCGGCGGCCTGCCACAGCCAATCGCCTTCGGGCGCAGTGAACAAGGCCCGCGCGCCGGCCCCGGCGGTGGTGACGCGGATGCCGAGCATGCCGGGCTGCTCGCGCCAATGATCGAGCGCCTGCGGGTCCTTCCGGTCGAGCGGCGGGCGGCCCATGACCGCGAATTTATCGGGATGCGCTTGCGCGGCAGCAAGTGCGAGGTCGTTGCGGTCGCCCTCCCAGGAGGGCGGCACGATCACCGCGCGGTCGACCCCGGCCGCCGCCATCTCGGCGAGCAGGTCGTCCTTTGAGAACGGCACCGGCCGGTGCGCGCGATGCGCCTGTCCCGCCGGCCACGGCCGCGCGGGCGTATCCGCCGCCCAGATATGCACCTGCGCATCGACGATCAGCATATCTGGCTCCCACTTGCCCAAACCTCGTCACCCCGGCGAAGGTGGGGGTCCGCGGCCGCTTTATCACTTGTCCTGGATTCCCGATCACTTTCACTCCCGCATTCGCAGGAACGACGAGTTTATCGTTCGCACCAATCTACTATTCGTCATGCCCGCGAAGGCGGGTATCCAGGGGCAGCCGCATGAGCATCTGCGACACGCGATCTTGCGTCTACATCATGGCCAGCGGTCTCAATGGAACGCTATACATCGGTGTCACCAATAATATGGCGCGGCGTTCCTGGGAGCATCGCTTCGACATGATGGAAGGCTTTACCAGACGCTACGGCGTCCATCTCCTCGTGTATGTCGAATTCCACGCGACGATGCCGTTAGCCATCGCGCGAGAGAAACAGCTCAAAAAATGGAACCGGTCTTGGAAACTGCGGCTGATCGAAGAAAGAAATCCGCAATGGCGTGACCTTTACGACGATCTGCTGAAATAGTGGCCCTGGACCCCCGCCTTCGCGGGGGTGACGAGCGTAGAGGTACGCTTGTCAAGCCGCCGGGGTTCTGTTTCTTTTCGATGAAGCGCGGCGGGAGGAGACATTGGCGGATTCGATCATTACCGACACCGCGACCAAGATTTTCCAGGACCTTTGCGAGCCCGAGACGGTCAACAAGGCCGAAAAGGGCGAGTGGCCGAAGGCGCTGTGGGATGCGCTGGAGGAGTCCGGCCTGCCGCTCACCTGGGTTTCCGATGAATTTGGCGGTGCCGGGGCGGAGCTGTCGGACGGGTTTGCGGTGCTGCGCGTCTCGGGGCGTTTCGCGGTTCCGGTGCCGCTTGCGGAGACGCTGCTCGCCGGCTGGCTTTTGGCCGAGGCGAAGATCACGGCGCCGGCCGGCCCGATGACGATTGCCCCGGTGCATGAGGACGGCAAGATCACCGTCGGCGCCGACGGCAAGCTCTCCGGCCGCGCCCGGCACGTACCGTTTGCGCGCTTCGCGGAGCATATCGCGGTCGTCGCGACTCGCGGCGGCGAGCCGGTCGTGGCGCTGGTCACGACCGAATGGCTGGCCATCGCGCCCGGTGTCGGCCTCAGCGGCGAATCGCGCGACACGGTGAATTTTGATGGCGCTCAGCCGATCGCCGTGCAGCCGGCGCCCGGTCTCGACCCCACCAGACTGACGCTGATCGCCGCTGCCGCGCGCGCCCAGCAGATGGCCGGCGCGCTGGAAAGAATCCTCGATCAGTCGGTGCAGTATTCGCTCGACCGTTCCCAATTCGGCCGGCCGATCGCCAAGTTCCAAGCTGTGCAGCAAAACCTCGCGGCGCTCGCCGGCGAGGTCGCGGCCGCCAGCGCCGCGGCCGACGGCGCCGCCGAGGCCATTGCCGCGCACGGCATCGCCAGCGACATCACTGCGGCCGAAGTGGCGATCGCCAAGCTGCGGGTCGGCGATGCCGCCGGCAGCGGCGCGGCGATCGCGCATCAGGTGCATGGCGCGATGGGCTTTACCTACGAGCACACGCTGCACCATTCGACGCGGCGTCTGTGGAGCTGGCGTGAGGAATTCGGCAACGAGACGCTGTGGGCCGAGCGGCTGGGGCGCATGGTCGCCACCGCAGGCGCTGACGAATTATGGCCTTTTGTGACGCGGGGATCGTGAGGCGGCGATGGCGAACACATTCGAATTCGATCCGGCCGAGCTGCCGCCCGAATGCAAGGAACTGCGTCAGGAAGTGCGCGCTTTCCTGAAACAGGAGATCGAGGCCGGCACCTTCAGCCCGCAAGGCAGGCGCGGCGACAACGCTGCCGCGTTTGCGCGCAAGGTCGGCGCCAAGGGCTGGATCGGCATGACCTGGCCCAAGGAATACGGCGGCGGCGGGCGCACCCAGCTCGAGCGCTATGTCGTCACCGAGGAGATGCTGGCGCACCGCGCGCCGACCCGGCATTACTCGACCGCCGACCGGCAATCCGGCCCGGTGCTGCTGCGCTACGGCCAGGAAGCGGTGAAGCGCGACATCATCCCGCGCATCGTCTCGGGTGAGTTATGCTTCTGCATCGGCCTGTCGGAGCCCAATTCCGGATCAGATGTGTTCGCCGCCTCGACCCGCGCGACCAAGACCGAGGGCGGGTGGCTGGTCAACGGCCGCAAGATCTGGACCTCGAACGCGCACCAAGCCGACTACATGATCGGTCTGCTGCGCACCTCGAACAAGACCCCGGAGAACCACCGGCACGGCCTCACGCAGTTTCTCATCGCGATGAAGTCTCCGGGGATCACGATCCGGCCGATCATCAACCTGACCGGCGCGCATGATTTCAACGAGGTCATCTTCGACGATGTGTTCGTGCCCGATCTGCACATGATCGGCGAGGTCGATATGGCCTGGAAGCAGGCCAGCGCCGAACTGGCCTATGAGCGCAGCGGCCCCGACCGCTGGCTCGAAACCCTGCAAAGCCTTACCGAACTGGTGCGTGTTGTCGGGCCGAAGCCGAGCGAGCGGCAGGCGGAGGGCATCGGCCGTGAGGTCGCGCATCTGGCGACGATGCGGCGCATGTCGCTGTCGGTCGCCGGAATGCTGCAAGCCGGCAAGACGCCGGCGGCGGAGGCTTCGATCGTCAAGGATCTCGGCACCAATTTCGAGCAGGCATTGCCGAACAAGGTGCGGCTGATGGCGCCGGTGCGCGGCGACAGCGCGCCCGACAGCAATGACGACCGGTTTGAGCAGGCGCTCAACTATACGACGCTGATCGCGCCGAAGCTGACGATCCAGGGCGGCACCCGCGAGATCCTGCGCGGCATCATCGCCCGCGGATTGGGGTTGCGTTGATCGAGATTTGAATTAAACAAATTTCTGATGTATATTCCTTCCCGCTACATTTAGAGGAAGGAAGGGCAAAATGGAAATCGAGCAGGAGATCGCTTGGCTACAATGGGCACGCGCGAGTACGGCGGAGGAAATTAAGGCAGCTCACAGCCGACGCGACTTTCAACGAACCCTAGAGCTTCGTCACGATGCGTGCCGGATGTGGCAAAGGCTGATGCAACTTAAACGGAAACTCGATGCCTGATCTCCGCCCTCTACTCTCCCCAAAAAGCCTGGCAATTGTCGGCGCGGCTGCCGACGAGTCGATCCGCGGCCGGCTGACCAAACAGCTGATCGGCCACGGCTTTGACGGGCCGATCTACCCGGTCACGCGGAGCCAGACCGAAGTGCTGGGCCACAAGGCCTATCGCACACTCGACGACATCCCCGAGGCGGTCGACCTCGCGGTCATCGTCGTGCCGGCGGCGCATGTGATCTCGACGATCGAGCAATGCGGCGCCAAGGGCATTCCGGCGGCGGTGATCATCTCCTCGGGCTTTGGCGAAGAGAAGAGCGAGGAGGCTGCGCAACGTGACGCCCAGCTCCGCGGGCTCGCCGAAAAGCTCGACATGGCGATCTGCGGGCCGAATTCGGAAGGGCTGGTCAACCCGCTGCGCCCGCTGGTCGCGACATTCAGCCCGGTGTTTCACGACACGAGCAAAAAGCTGCTGCCCGAGGGCGGCCGCGCCAAACCGATCGCGGTGTCGTGCCAATCGGGCGCGCTGACCTTTTCCTTCCTCAGCCGCGGCGCCTCGCGCCAGCTCAAATTCACCACACAGGTCAGTTCGGGCAACCAGACCGTGCTGGAGGCGCACGACTATATCGAGGCGGCAATGGAGTCGGGCGCGGCCGACATCTTCATGGTCTACCTTGAAGGCATCCGCCAACCGGCGCGCTTTCGCGCCGTCGCCGACAAGGCAGCGCACGCCGGCAAGCCGCTGATCGTCGCCAAGGTCGGGCGCTCTGACGCCGGTCGTCGCGCCGCCGCCTCGCATACTGGCGCGCTGGCACAATCGGGCGCGATTGACGACGCGGTGTTCCGCCATCATGGCATCATCCGCGGCGAGGATATCGACCATATGGTCGATCTCGCCGCCGCCTTTGCGTTCTGCAAGCTGCCGCAGGGTAACCGCGTCGCGATCATTACCGGCTCCGGCGGCAGCGCGGTGTGGATGGCGGATATCCTCTCGGCGCACGGGCTGGAAGTGCCGGAGCTGGAAAAGGACATCCAGCACAAGATCATGGCGATGCTGCCGAGCTATGCCTCGGCGCTTAACCCGATCGACGCGACGGCGCAGGCGATCGGCGAAGTCGGCTATGCGCCGATCGTTCGGCTGGTTCGCGAGTCGCGGCGGATCGACACGATCCTGCTGATCTCCTCCGTCGCCAACGAGACCACCGCCCGAAAGCGCGCCGAGGAGCTAGTCGGCATTGTCGACGAGACACCGCAGCCGATCTTGATGGCGACCTACACCACGGCAACGCCGGGGGCGATGGCCGCGTTCTCGGAGGTCGGCATTCCGGCCTATACCTCGTTTCCTAGCTGTGCGCGGGCGATCAAGGCGCTGGCCGATTATGGGCTGTTCCGCGAGCGCGTGGCGCGGCGCGGCGCGCCCGAAGCGACACCGGCCTCGGTGCGCGACACGGTCGGCAAGGCGTTGGCGGAGAGCGAGAAAATTCTCACCGAGGTGCAGGCGAAGGCGCTGCTCGCCGCGTACGGCGTAAAACGCGTGCCAGATTTCCTAGCGACCAGCGAGGATGACGCGAGCGAGGCGGCGATGCGGATCGGCGGCGCGGTCGCGCTCAAGGTGCAATCGCCCGACATCGCGCATAAGACCGAGGCCGGCGCGGTGCTGCTCAACCTGGCGACGGTCGCCGAATGGCGCGAGGGCTACCGCGCGGTGCTCGCGCGCGCCAAGGCGACGCATCCCGATGCCAGGATCGACGGCGTCCTGGTCCAGGCGATGGCGCCCCGCGGCCAGGAGATGATCCTCGGCGTCACGCGCGACGCGACCTTCGGACCGATGCTGATGGTCGGGCTTGGCGGCATCCATGTGGAGGTGCTGAAGGATGTCGCCTTCGCGCCGGTGCCGTTCGATTCCGAGGGTGCGCTCGACCTGATCGGTCAGTTGAAGGGCGCGGCGCTGCTCGACGGCGTACGCGGCGCCAAACCGGCCGACAAGGCCGCCCTCGCCGAGCTGATGGTGGCGCTGTCGCGCTTCGCCGCCGACCACGCCGACCAGATCGCCGAGATCGACCTAAACCCGGTCCTCGTCCATGAGGAAGGTCAGGGCCTTTCCGTCGTCGACGCGCTGATCGTGAAACAGTAACTGCGTCATTGGAGGAGCATTCCATGACCGACCTGGGCACCTACCTCGATATCGCCATCACTCTGGACGGGCATGTCGCGACGATCGAAATCCGCCGCCCGCCGCATAATTTCTTCGATAGCGATCTGATTGCCGAAATTGGCGAGGCTTTGGAGCGGATCGACGCCAGCGACGCCTGCCGCGCCAGCGTTCTCTGCGCCGAGGGCCGCTCGTTCTGCGCCGGCGCCGACTTCTCCAAGCGGATGGATACCGGCACTGTGCAGGAGGGCAGCCGCAGCGGCCGCGGCAAGCATCTTTACAAGGAGGCGAGCCGTCTGTTCCGGGCCACAAAGCCGATCGTCGGCGCGATCCACGGACCGGCGGTGGGCGGCGGTCTCGGCCTCGCGCTGGTGCCGGATTTTCGTGTCACCTGCAACGAGGCGCGGTTCAGCGCCAATTTCAACCGGCTCGGCTTTCACCCCGGTTTCGGCCTCACCGTAACCCTGCCGCGTCTCGTCGGCGCCCAGCAGGCGGCGCTGCTGTTCTATACCGGCCGTCGCATATCGGGTGACGAAGCGGTGCGCATCGGCCTCGCCGACCTGCTGGTGCCGCAGGACGAGGTGCGCAACGCAGCGCAGGCGCTGGCGCTGGAAATCTCCCAATCGTCGCCGCTCGCCGTGCTCGCGACCCGCGAGACGCTGCGCCGCGGTCTCGCCGACGAGATCGACGCCGCGACCGAGCGCGAACTGGTCGAGCAGGATTGGTTGCGCCGCACCGAGGATTTCGGCGAGGGCATCAAGGCCTACGCCGAGCGCCGCCTGCCGAATTTCCAGGGGCGGTAGGCGGCTCGCGGCGCCAGCAACAACGACAGACGGCGGCGGGAGGAACCCCGCCGCCGTGAGCGCAGTACACAAGGACACGAAGCCGGGATTAGGTAGGTGGGTCTCGCTCGTTGCGATCACCCAGCTGCTACCGGCCCCTGTTTATACCGACCTCAGTTGACGCTGACTCGGGTTCGTGTTTGGGAGAAAGGCTGGGCTTAGCGTCGACGTGTCACTCCCTAATCAGGCGGGTATTACACGTTCTCGTAGTTCTTCTCAAAATCTGTCATTTGCTGTTCGGCTTGTTCTTTTGTAATTCCGTAACGTTCCTGAATCCGCCCCAGCAACTGATCGCGTTTTCCCTCGACCTGAGTCCAGTCGTTGTCGGTTAATTTACCCCATTTTTCTTTTGATCTTCCGGTAAATTGTTTCCAATTGCCTGCTACCTGATCCCAGTTCATTTTCTCCTGCGAGATGATATCTGGTCAACGCGGGAGAAATCACTCTGTTCCAGTGTCGGCGCCACGGCTCGACATTCGAGCATTGCGGGAGGGCGTGGTTAGGCGCAGGCTGACGACAAACTCAGCGGGAGGAACATGACAATGAGCGACAACACGACGGACTTTAATTTCTTGTCTGGCGTCAAGGTTGTCGATTTCACCCAATTTGAGGCGGGCACGACCTGTACCGAGGTGCTGGCCTGGTTCGGCGCCGAAGTGGTGAAGATCGAGAATCCTGGCCGCGGCGATCCCGGCCGCCGCCTGCGCCCCGGCAAACCGGATGACGACCCCTGGTATTTCTACCAGTTCAACGTCAACAAGAAGTCGTTGGCAATCAACCTCAAGGCGCCGAAAGGCCTTGAGATCGTCAAGGACATGATCCGTCAGGCCGACATCGTCGCCGAAAACATGGCGCCGGGTACGATCGAACGCCTGGGCCTCTCCTACGACGAGGTCAAAAAGATCAACCCGAGGATCATCTATTGCCAGGTCAAGGGGTTCGCGAGCGGCAGCCCGTGGGAGAAGGGGCTCGCCTTCGACATGATCGCGCAGGCCGCCGGCGGGCCGATCAGCGTCACCGGCTGGCCCGACCAGCCGCCGGTCAAGCCGGGCCTGAGCTTTGGCGACACCGGCACCGGCATGCTGATGGCGGCGACGATCCTCGGTGCGCTGCACGAGCGGAATCGCACCGGCGTCGGCCGGCGGCTTGAAGTGGCGATGCAGGACGCGATGATCCACTACATGCGCACCTGCTTTGCGACGATGGCCCGCACCGGCAAGCCGGCGCAGCGCCGCGGTGCCAAGCCCAGCGCCGGTAATAATTCGCCGGCCGGGCTCTTCCCGTGCAAGGGCGGCGGACCCAACGACTACCTCTACATCACCACCAGCCGCGCCAACCCCGAGCATTTCAGCCGGCTGATGAAGCTGATCGGCCGCGAGGAGCTGGTTGAGGACCCGCGGTTCGCGACCGGCGACGCCCGCGTCAAGAATTCGGTGGAACTCGAAAACATCATCGGCGAGTGGACCAGCCAGCACGACAAGCGCGAGGTCATGGAAAAGCTCATCGCGGTCGGCGTGCCGGCCGGCGCGGTGTTCGACACGATGGAACTGCAGAACGAGCCGAATTTCGAGGCGCGCGGCTTTATGCAGACCGTCAAGCACCATAACGGCGACTACAAGATGGCTAGCTGGCCGGTGCGGGTCGATGGCAAATCGGTGCGGGTCAAGGGCTCGCCGGCGCTTGGCCAGGATACCGCCGAGGTGTTGGAGCATTGGCTCAAGATCGACGCCGCCGGCCTCGCCGCGCTGAAAAATGAGGGGGTGGTCTAGGCCTTCGCGGCGGTAACGTTTCGCGCGAGGCGCTGTTTGGTGATGCGGGCACCGCGATGCCGGTGCCCGCTGTTGACAGCGACCGATTGTGTGATCAGGAGTTGATTCACTGCCGGAAGCTGTTTGGCTGCGCGCTTTGCGCCGCCGTGTCGCACCGCGGCATGGCTTTCCACAACAGGGGCGAACCCCGAATGCGGTCGATTGTCTCGCTCTATTTCATCATCGGGATATTGTTGCTGGTCCTCGGCTTTTTCGCCACTGGGCCGTGCCCGGATAAGAATACTGACATCGTCAACGACGTGGTGTTCGTGCTGACCTGGCCGGTAGGACTTTACGGCTACGTGGTCACCGGGTCGATGTCGCCCACTGAGTGGTTGCATAAGCAGGCTTGCGAGGGCGGGCTCGGCCAACACGGCGCTGACTTACCGAAGACACAGCCTCAATAAGCGCCGCGCCGCAGCACCAGCGTTGACCAGCCGTCGATGAGAATGCGGCTTGCGAGCCGGAGGCGTTGGCGGCGATAGGCGGTGAGCACACCGGCCTCCTGCCAGCGCAGCATCCCCGACAGGATCACCGTGCCGCCCGGGGCCGTCGCGCGGGCCACGTCGCGCGAGAGAAGCACCAGCGGCCGCGCGAGAATATTGGCGAATACGAGGTCGTGCCCCCGGCTGCGGCCGGCGCCGGGCACTGCGACGACGCGCACATGGCGCCGTACGCCGTTGCGCCGCGCGTGGTGACGCGCCACCACTGCGGAGGCAGGATCGATATCGCTGGCCAGCACCAGACGGTGCAGCGCCTTGGCGGCGGCGATCGCGAGAATGCCGCTGCCGGTGCCGATGTCACGCGGACGACGGAAATGTCGCGCTTTCATCAGCCGGTCGAACGCCATAAGGCAACCGCGGGTCGACGGATGTTCGCCGGTGCCGAACGCGGTCGCGGCGTCGATTTCGATCGCGACGCTGCCGGCCGGTGGCCTGTCGCGCCAATGCGAACCGCAGATGAAGAACCTCCCGATGCGCTGCGGCGGGAAAGCCCGGCGGTTTTCTGCCAGCCAATCACGCTCGGCGACCGGCATCTCGATCAAATCGAGGATCTTGCCGCCCGCCGCCGTCGCCGCGAGTGCGAGCCGCAGATCCAGTGCCGCATCGACGATCGGCCTGCCGGCATAGGTCTCGACCAGCCATTCCGCCGGCTGCGCTTCACGGGTCTCGAAGGCCGAGACGCTGCCGATCAGCTCGTCGAGAATATCGGCGACCACCGCCGCCGCCTCGGCGCCCTCGACGCGGATCGCGGTGTGCCAAAGGGGCATTACCGCTGCCCTAACTGTGGAAGCTATGAAGGTTGTTCATCCGGGGTAGGCTTGGAAAGCTGTGGTTGCGACACCGACCAACTGCAGCCCTGAAGGTCCCCGGATGAAGGTCCATAAGAATGCGCGGCTGACGCCGCAAGGTCGACTCCTGATGGTTCGGCGGATCGAGGAAGAGGGC